>OLNM01000001.1_pt1 | contig 236183 bp, 188 predicted proteins | sample 1672391 | NCBI WGS metagenome assembly OLNM01 (sample SAMEA3136680, study PRJEB25190) | human gut metagenome | reverse complement strand
CATATCCCATATTTTCCGAAAGGAAGCGCAGCGGTACCATTGTTTTGCCGTTTACAAGTCTTGCAGGCACGTCCATTTTAGCAGATTTATTATTTATTCTTGCGTTGACGTTATCTATTGAAAATGTTACTGCCTTATTATCAAGCGTTGCGGTTGCTGTCTGTGTTTCCTGATTCCATTCAACATCTGCACCCATCTGCTCAAATAAGAAACGCATAGGTACAAGCATACTGCCGTTTTCTATTACAGGTGGGGTTTCAAAACCGAGTATATTGTCTTTTAACCTTACATATGGAGCATTTTTTATTTCATTAAGTTTACTATATACTTCACCAGTAGGTATGATCAGATAATATTTCAAATTCTCATAATTTAAAATAATTTTATCATCATACTCATAAACTTCACCCAAGACATTTACCTGATTTTCATTAAATGCCTCGGTTGCTTCCTCTGGAATATTTATCGGAACAAAATATACAAAATCGTTTGTCAAGTATATATTGCTTAAAAAATGTTTTCCTTGAACAATTCCTCCTACAAGAAACCAATCTCCAAGTTTGATTTGTGCATTATTAAGTTTATATTCTTCGTTGTTTTCATACGCAACATTTACAGGATTTTTTTCAAAAAGTGATATTTTATCACCAAGAATGCTTACACGGCTATTAGATACTGGGATATCTTCCTCGCACTTTTCCCAATTTATCATATCAGTAGATTTTACTGTTACCCATTCTATTTTCTCTCTTGAACTATTTCTGTTAATATACGGATTGTAACTTCTTTCAAAATGATAGCTCCCATTTTCAAAAACCTCTTCAAGTTTTTCAGCGTATTCACAATAAATTACACCATTACAGTAACCAACATCATACACACATACGCCTCCTCCAAAATTCTCCTCATGCAGAAGATTCATTTGTTTATCATAGATTAATAAGGTTGTAAATGGAACGTATGCGCCGCCACTTATCGCAGCTCTATTTGTATATTCATGAGCAATATAATAATTATCCGTAATAATATAATTCTTATCAAATATCTCTGATAAACTTTCATCATACGGCACCGGATTTGTTTTAAAACCTTTATAAATATATGGAATTCCATTAACATTGAATATTTTTGCATAGAAAAAATTATCTGCCGTATCTATCCTCGTTTCTTCTATTTTCGGTGCGTTACCGCGTATAAATTCCGTGTCCGCAAATGCTTCTACTTGAAATATACAAATAAATATTGTTATTAAAAGAATTATTTTCCTCATAAAACCTCACCTCACAATTATTATTGAATTCTAAACCAATTTTCGCATGTAGCCGATGCTCCCGCTAATTCTGTTGATTCTATAACTATATTAGCTGTTTCATTGGGAGCCATTTGAATAGTATATATATCATCTTCATAGTGATTATCGCTATCAAATGCATTAGAATTTATAGGCAATAAATTACCATTTGAATAACAATTAATACGATAACGTCTATTAATTGCAGCATGATAAACAAACTGCCTTTCAGTGTCACTTAAATTATGTATCACTATATTATACTTGAATGTTACTCCATAGCCCTGCATATTTGTTTCTCCAAGAAAATTCTCAAAATCTTTTGCGGATTTTTTTAAATTTTCGCTTAATGCATCTCCATATGAATCATAATTAGTATTAGCAAGAATATTGAACCACTGATTATTAAATTCTTCGTTTGTTTCCCATGTAGTTTTTTGTGCGACAGCATAGGGTCCGACTTTTACAACCTCTGGTATTATATACGGATTTACCTTTGGTGAATGATATGTATCGAAAAAAAGTCCGCTATACTTTTCTTCACCCGTATCTAAGCTATAATAAGCATCATATGCGAGTCCTAACGAGCTACTTATTGGAACACGGTCCTTACATAAATAATATAAAGGCGATGCGTTTGTTATAAAAGAACTTGTAACGTTTCCATTATTCGGAATAATGGTATCGGTTTTAAAGGTTAACTTAGTGTCATATGCTACTGTATCATCAATGTAATATTCTAAAACGTCGGATTCTACCACTTTACCAAACTCACCTTTGCCCTTAATCATGCCTGTTGCTTCATCATATGTTGGTTTTGCTTGATTTAGGTCAAATACATTATCAAAATCACTACTGTCTGCCATAGCCATTGTGGCAAAATTAACAGTTCCTCCTGTAACTTCAAATTCCATCATTAAATACATAAATCCCATATCATCATTATCTGAAATTACAATATTATCAGGCATTTTATTAATGTCCGTCAACCAAACATTCTTCCCTTGTTTTAAATCACTCGTTATATTTTTTGATATGATTTGACTTGGGTCTGTAGAATTGAATCTTTCTTCTGCCTTATAAAATTGTGACCATCCATCTCTTTGTGCATAAGTTAAACCAATTCTATTAATTTTAACTTCTCCAACACCTTGGTATCCGTAAAAGACGCCATTATAATATAATACATTTTCGTCACCTAAGCAAGCAATTAAATCTGCTTCTTTAACATTCCCATTTTCATCTTTTGCCGGTCTTTGCTTATGATGATAAGAAAAAACAATATACGTCCCCGGTGCCAATGATTTAAAGCAAGATATTGTTTTGGTCTTATCCGTACCGCTCAACATATTTTCCCATTTTAATGATTCAGGTGAGTCAACAAAAATATAATAATTGGGATTGCCGTTCTTATCCAAAGTTTTTTGATTAAAACAAACATCTTGCGCAGCGTTTATTTTTTCAACCCTTAGACCAACTGTAGGCACACCTTCTCTGATGATGATTACACGATATTCACCTGCACCCTCAACATAATACGCATCATGTCCATCTAATCCATTCTCATATTTACCACATAATTGATTATCTTTTTTTACTGTTAAAGATACGTTCTCTTCTTCCAAAAGCTCACCATATGTTCCTATATAATATCTATTGTTATCTCCTTCAGGTATTTTAATAATATATTCTCTATGATTATATACATCAAACATTATATCATTCAAATCCACCCCATCTGAATTAAGGTCAATTGTTTCCGGTTCAATCTCTTCACCAATTACATTAGCTTCAATTATGGGTAGATTTTCATCCATATCAAACAGGCATTTGATAAGCATTGTACATATTTGTGCTCGGGTCAAATTATCGTTGATGCCCATATTTGAGCTATCATATCCATTCATAACACCACTCATATATAATTTATATACAGCTTTTCCTGCATCTGTAGTATTATCAATCCCCAAGCCTTTAAACATAGTGCTTCTATAATTTTCTATATTATCAACATTATCATATAACAATGTTGGTACATTCACCTTGTCACGATTATCATAAAAAATCTGACAAATATATTTCGCTGCTTGTCCTCGGTTAACCGTTGCATCTCCAATGTTTTTTATCTCATCAAGATTATTTTCTATCTCTATCAATCCCAATTCTTCTGCTTTTAGCATATATGGATATGCCCAATAATCTGTAGTATTTCCTTCAATATCAATGCCACTAATTTTAGCCGTTTCAAATATCATTCTAAATAGCTGTGCCAAAGTCACTTTTTTGTCAGGTTCAAATTTATTCTCGTCGGTACCTGAAACAATTTCAAGATTTGTAGCCTGAAATACATAATCATGCGCCCAATGACTTACATCTATATCACTGTAATATCGCGTATAATAAACCTTATTTGTGCCATATACATCAGCTATACCATCTGTAAATGTAGCTAAAGAGCCTACTACAAAATTTCTTTCAGTATTTTCTCCTGTACATTGTGCTGTTACATAAAGCGTCTTATCTGTTGAATTAAAATCTATATATCCGGTTTTTCCGTCTAACGCTTCCCGTCGAATAGTATTATTTTCATTGTTACTATCATTTATTTCAAAATTATAATCGGAAGGATATTGTATTTCTATTATAATTGCTGAGCTTGTCCGAGATACTTTTTCATATAGATTCGAAGCACTATTTACTGTTGACATCAGATATTCATATGTATTAAATACTGCATCAATATCACTATATGATATATTCTTATCTTCATTATAGCTTAATGTTGTACTATTCTCTTCAATATCACTATCATACTCATATACTATTTCCCATGTTGTACCATATTTTATCACTACTGGGAAACGACGTTTCATATTCTTAGAAATGATTGATGTGATATTAGATTGTGCAATAATTTTATCATTATCTGCAAGATCAGCAAATATACCATCCCACACATTCTTAAAATCTTGCGGTAATTCTCCAAACTCTGTATTCTCTGCATGTACAAAATATCGGAGTTCATTTTCAAGATTGATATTTGCATCAGCATAACTGCTCAAATTGAACAAATCATATTCTTCATTTAAATCTGTACTATCCTGAGTTCCAATGCCTGCCTTTAGGGGAACGCATTTATACATATTAAGTATTGAAGCAATTTTCAACCCATCACTATTGTTTGAACCGTTGAATGTATGTCTTGTAGGTCTGAAATCACTCAAACCAACATACGAGGTACTATTTCCTGTATTATCTGTATATGTTTGAATTGTTGCTGCCGCCATATTAAATTCACTGAATGCAAGATACAAGTCAGACAACGCTAATCTTAAATCCAAATCCGTTGCGCACTGATATACTCCGTCAATATCTAAATCATTATCTGTACTTATATTCAATACAAACACAAACGGCATTACCCCATAGCCTCTGAGCATACCAAGCGTTTCTTCAAGTTCACCCGCATCTGACACTTCATGTGCCGCTATAATAACTACCTTATTTCGGTCAATTGATGTTTCATCAAATATATTCAGACTTTCATCAAGCATTGATGTCACATCATTTGTACCAGTGTAATCCTCATTCTGCACCTCGTTAATTGCAGTTTCTAAATCACTTGTAAAACCGTCTGTATTCGACGAAAGAACCGCATATCGAGTATTGTCAGGTGCTTGCTCTTCTATTGCCTCAAAGCTGTCCAGCCAAAGTTTATCTCCGTTTATGTCATATTCATACATAGAATATGACATATCAAATCCCATTACAACGTCAAAATCAGCAGTAGTTTCATTTTTGTCATGATTGTCCAATCCAAAAAGTGAAAATCCATTTTTTTCTTGAATTGATTTATACAATACATTTTCATCACTTAAAACATCCGTATTTATTATATTAGAATCCTCAGTAGTATTTACGTTATTCTCGGCAAACGCGGTTGTTATATTCAACAGCATACATGATAACAATATAAATGATATTATTTTTTTCATTAGTTTTGCCCCCCTGTTGCATTGTTTCCATCTAACAATATTGCTTTTCTGTCTACATATCCTCGTCCATCACCAATTCCAACAATTACTTTTACTTTTCTATCACCAGTATTTGGATCAGCATAGAATTTTACCTTACTATAATTATCACTTAATGCTCTAAACATCCCTTCTCTTGATGACCAGAAAAATACTGGTACTGATCGCTGATCACTATTATATAATCCTTCATCTACTGATAATTCATAAATCCCTTGCGTTTTATCAATAACTTTGGCTTTTACACCTAAAATTTCAGGAGTTTTTACTGTTTCTGACAAAATATTTTGTTCGTATTCAAAACCGATGTTCCTTATAGGTATATCTAAACTTGTATTATTAATTTCTGTTATGCAATCGCAGATATAAACCTTATCCGTTACAACATCTTTTATCGGTTCATATCCACCTGTAACATATATTTTACCATCCATTATATCAAAACCATAATATATTAACCCATTAATAAAATTCTTTTCCCATACGGACCATTTATTTTGTTTTGTATCATATTTTAGAATATCTACATTACCATCACTATTCACAGCTCCACAGAAAAAATCACCATTATATTCCTTACCACGCATATATTCACTCACATATGGCATAGACGATTTTTGTATCCATTCACCATCCTGATAAGCATATACACTATCTGAATATCCATCCTCAGTGATACCTCCTACTATATACAATATTTCATTATTAAAAAATGCTTGTACATCTACCATTGGTTCTGGCAAGTTTATGATAGAATCCACACTATTATTTGAACTATCAAATACTTCAATATCATCAATATAGCCACTTGAATTTCTTCCGCCAATTATATATACTTTATCGTTATGTACAATACTTGTTGCCCTACCTCTTTCTGTATGCAAATAACCTTTCGAATCCAATGATTTTAACGTGTTTTCTTTTAAATCATAATACTCCACAGCATTATAATATTTACTATCATCGTAACCTCCGAATAAATAAATTTTATTATTTACCAACGCTGCTGACACATCCTTGTTTGCATTACATTTATTTAGAGGTAATCCCCATAAATACGTTTGTTTGTTATATTTATCTATATTGCCACTCTTTGAAAATGTATCACTTAAACCACTTAATATATACATATTTTCTCCGTCATTTACACTTTGATGTCTAATTCTTGGAGTGTACATATTATCATATTTAGATACATTGTGTATGTTTAGAGTATATTGAGATGATGTCATATGATAATAATAATGATTATCTGGTTGTAATGCTAGATAATATGTCCCCTTATCTAATTTGCATCTGTCATGACCCGATAACACATATATTTCTTTTTTTTCATTATTATATAATGTTCCTTTTGGGACTGTTTTTTCCCAATCCTCTCCGTTCATATGCATTTCTACTGTAAAATCATATTCTCCTGAAAATGGGACATCAAATTTCACACAATCTACATCCTTATATGATATAAAACTTTTATTAATATCTTCTTCGATATTAATTTCTACTGCATCCTCTATTGAATCTGGCAAATCATCATATACTTCTACAATTTCATACATATAGTTTCCGGCAAAAACACCTTCTATATCAAATATAGTTATCGTATATTCTTTATCCTTTTCCATATAAACAGCACCAAATTCAATTGGATAGTAGCCACCAATTAAAGTTCCCCAATTCTTTTCATCTATACTAATATTAAATCCATATCTACCTGGTGTTTTATTATTTGAATGTATTGCACCTAAAAATCTAATTTGGTAAAGACCACTTTCACTTGGTTTGAATACAAATCTATCTTGATCTCCATCTCCATTAATAGAACCATAAACATATCTTGTCCATGGATATACCTTATCATCAGGATAATCATCTTTGGCATCATCCAGGCTACGTTTAAACATCAATTTTTGATCTTCTCCATAAGTAGTTTGCCCTCCAAAAACATATATATTATTATTTGTCACTACTGCATTATGACACGCTAGACCTCTTATCAATCTTAAATCATTAAACCATTCAGGTACCCAATCAGACACAAGATTACTAGTATCGCAATCATCTCTGTACTTCACATTTGTTATCGACTCTCCGGAATTCTTTGAATCTCTTCCACCAATAATATACATAAAATTATCTATCCCAATAGCAGTATAATCATATATATGTCTTGGAACCGAATCAATCTTCACTAATCTGAATGTATCGTACTCATATATATTCCAATTATTTATAATTCTAAATCCTTTACTATTTGGTATTACTATGTTATCTACACCCAAATATTGCTCCGATCCCATATCTGTCCATTCTTGATTATTAAAATTATATTTATAGATTTTTTTTGATAGTTCACCGTTCGCTTTCCCACCAAAAATATATAATTCACCATCATATATACCTGCTGCATAACTGACATTATTATTAGGCGTTTCTATACTATTTTCCCATTTGTTTTCTATCACATCATATACATCTATATAATCAATTCCTAAACCATTTTCATCATAACCACCACAAATATAAACTTTATTATCATATAAAACGGCTGTATGCTTATATCGTCCAACTGGCATCGGCGCTTTCCTATACCAAATTTCATTTGATGTATTATAATACTCTGTTTTGTTTGTAACAACACCCGATTCTTTTCCGCCAAAAGTATATATATTATCTCCAACTGCTACACTAGACATATAACTTCGTGCGCTTGTCATTGTTCCACACGATTTCCATCCGGAAAATTCGTTGCTATCATTTGCACTATATAATGCAGTATCATCTATTTCTTTATTGTTATCAGTCTCTAACATTTCTTCGGTAATATTTTCTTCCTTAACATATAGTCTACCATCCTCGTTAGCGTTACCAAAATAATTTTTATACCACATACTATTAACATCTATATTTTCATATAAATTATCTAATTCGTTACTAGCAAAAGAAATTGTGTTTGAAAGCGCAAAAAAGATTACACAAAATATACAAATAAATTTTTTCATATCAATCATCCCCTATCTTTCTATATCAATCAAAAAGAAAAAACTCTTAGTAGAATATTTTAAATTTTCTGCCTTTATCAATACCGGTCCTGGTTTCGCATTCGGCGCTACTGTTAAAAGCCCTGTTTTTTCATCTATTGATATACCTGTTTTATTTTTTGATATGTACCATTTTACATCATCTACAATAAATTCTGTATTATTATCGTCAACCGCTTTTACTTTATATAAATATGTTGAATTAGTATTTGTAATTTTAGGATAAACTTCACCTTCAACTCCAATTTTTTTCACTTCAACTTCTTCAATCCTTACATTATCAACGCATAACTTACTTGATGATGAAAATGCAAAATAATTAATATATTGACACTCTCCGTAAAAATCTACATTTTCTACTTTAGTTAAAACCGACTGCGCTTGTCTATCTATTACGTATATACTATATTTATTGGTTTTTATATCTAATACCATTCTTATAGTATACCACTTTGAAACATCAGATAATTTAATCCAATTACCATTACTATCATTCATTTTTTCATATTTTCCATTTGTGAAATACTCTAAATATCCCAGTCTTTTTCTTAACCTGCCTGCCATAGTAAATCCAGATGCTGAAACATCTCTGGATTCCCTAACCTGAATTTCTGAATCACCGCTATCAAATTTTATATCAGCAGAACAATAGAGCCTCCTTGTAGAATATATGTTATTTGCTTGATAGTTAAAATATGAACTTGTTGAATTTAAAACCATATATTTGCCATCTTCATTTTGCTCAACAGTCTTTGTTCCTCGCCCTGTATTGTCGATCCAATTACTTGTAGACAAATTCTCAAAATTATCATTAATAAATACGACATTTTCTGCATAAACACTATATGATGATATTATTACAAACGATATCACCGTAAAAATAATTGTTGCTATTCTTTTCTTCATATTTTATCCTCTACTTTCTTTTTGCTTATCAATTTTCTTTGTCAATTTCTTATTTCTGTACGTTCAATAAATAGCATGCCCTTTTTAACTTCTATTCCTAGTAATAATTTCGCTATTTTAGCTAAACATGTTTTCTATTTCTCATACCTATCCGAATAAAGTTATTAACCACATATATTCATCCATTTTATAAGTCGACATATCTTTCTCCTTTCCTCATATGATATTTTTTAATAAAAACCACATAAAACCTTGTTATCTCATCAATCACATGAGATAACAAATTTAGAACAAATATGAATCATAACTCACCTCTCCTCTATTACCTTTTTGTTTTTATTTTTTTGATTCATTGACAACGTATGTATATCAATTTTTCTGTTTCAATAAAATATAACCTTCTGTAGAATCACTAATTTAAATAGAATTTGTCACATTTATATTACAAATTAACAATGTAAAAATCGGCTATGACTTTTGATAAAATGTTATATGTTTTCCCTATACATATAACCTCACCAAAAGCATAGTCGATTTAATTTTATAATTCAAGTTTTTTGTCAATTTTTGTTTCTTTTTTGTCAAATTTAGTGCTATAAAAAGTATTTCACTATATTATCTAATAACGCCTTACCATTAAATGTTCTATTATACATATGTAAATTTTATATTATAAAAAAATATTTAACTTAAGTTGATTCCTTCAAATATTTATGAAAGATAATATTAGATTATCTTTTGTTTTACAAGGGATAAATGTAAATTTTAGAGGTGTTAGCAATGGAAAATAAGAAAAAATTTATTCAAAATCTTAATAGTATTCAAGGTAGTATTATTGCAGTAGTATACACCTTTGAAGGCGAAAATGCACCTGGATTTAAACATTATGATGTATGGCGTAGTAATGTTATAGCTGACTGGATAAATGCAATTAATGAAATAGGTTGTAAACCATATATAATTGATGTCCGCACATTTATTTCAAAAGCTATGATGGATACATTACCTCATTTGGATTTTATAATAAACCTTAATGCTGGGAATATAAATTTAGATAATTTAGGTTTAATTCCTTCTGTATGTAGTTTTTTAAATATTCCCTGTATTCCATGCAGTTCTGGGGTGTGTTCGGTAGGAGAAGATAAATTTTTTGCAAATACAATAGCAAAAAATTCATTGATAAAAGTTCCAAAATCTTATCCGGATAATATTGAAGGCGGAATAATTAGACATAGAAATTATGGTAGTAGTATCGGTATTCGCAAAACTGCATCGGAAACAACTTGTAAAGAAAATGAAATATCCCAGGAGTTTATAGTTGGAACTGATATTACAATACCTATATTATTTAATCCATTAAATTCAAAACTTGAATTGCTACCAGCCATAGCATATATGCACCACAAAGGAGAAGATTGGTACTTAGGTGAAAAAGAAAAAATTTCACATGATTATGATAAGGTTAGCGTAAGACTTCCTATTGAAGTGTCAAAAGAAATATTAAATTTAGCAAAAAGTTTTGATATAAGCACTTTTTGTCGTATAGATACAAGAGTAAAAAATTTCAAGGATTTTGAGATAGATACTATTACCTTAGATAATCTTTATTTTATCGAAATTAATCCTACACCCACAATACATAATACTATTAATTTTGCAAATGCAATTAATGAACTTAATAAGTCTGATTCGCATTATGGAGCGTTCAATTTATATAAAAAACATGTTAAGGATTATACTGTAACAGGATATATATTAACTAGTGCCATATTCGCAATCAAAGCCAAGCATTCCCAATGGCAGGATTAAAACCATTTTCACTTATATAATTATGCCTAATACCACTAATAATACTATGATGTGAAGGACATTTTAAGTAATCAAAATTAAGATGTCCTTGACTTTTTTTTAAGAGTACATTTAACTGTTCTATTAACGAACCTGTACCCATTTCATTATCTCTCAATGAACGTATTAGTACTTCTTTAAAGTTTTGTGATGTTGTAATTTCTTTAACAGCTTCAAAATTTTTTTCGAATATTGCAGATGCTAAAAAATTCATCATTCCGTTTGCTTGAATAAATGGCAAATTTTGTGTATTAGGCATATTAATGATATCATTAAATCCTCTTATGAAATATTGTGAATCATGTTTAATACCTAATAAGGATTCTGTTATTATAATATTACCCATAAGTCCTATTCTTTGAGCAGGTCTATTATTAGCTCTTGCATAATCTAAACCTTCTTTATATCTAATTAGTGCTATATCTGGATTACGATTATATAATTCCGCTGTACCAGCATTATTATATAATATAGACATACCTGCTAGCCCAGGTACATTGCTTGTGGCTTCACCCAATAAATCGTTAAATTTTCTCGTGTCTAAACTTTCGCTATAAAAAGAATAAGTCAACATATTGTTTATACAATATATTTTATGGTCGAATACATTTTTTTTATTGAAAATTTCGGATGCTTTAAGTAAAATTTCACTTTTTTCTTTATACGACGTATTCGGAATAAAATGAGCAAATCTATCAACAAAAGCTTCCATTAATGGATTGTTTAATTCTCTACTAAGGTTAATTGCAGTCAAAATACTCGTTCCGCCTTTGTCTGTGGCATATACGTTATATAAACTCAATATACAAGTAAACATTTTCAGTAAGTCAGATTCTATGTAAGAATGAGTCAATAAACTATGTATATATTTAATATCTTCTTGTGCCGATTTCTTATTGTCTTGTAACAAATATGAATGGCATTTTATTAGTAATGTACTTAATATACTTACAATATTTGATTCTTTCATGTCTCTTATTAGAATGCTTTGTTTTGTATGGCAGCATGTACAAAAGCATTGGCTAGAATAAGAATCCATAAAATCTTCTACACTGTCAGCTCCGATATTATTTAAAACAGTTATTACTTCAGTTTCACCACTATCCTTATGTATAGCTACTTTTAAATCTATTGGTAATTTTTTTAAAATTTCTTCAATAACAGCACTTGATGTATTTTTATCAAGCAATAGAATAATAATAGGTCGTATTGGGCTTGATTTGAAGTTATTAACAATTTTACTTGCTGTTTTTAATGTATCTTTATTAATTTCGATAATTATCGGATCTAACACCTCAATATTAACAGCTATTGCAGGAATTATTTGCAATAGCATTGATAATGTTTCAAATACTACGCTTTTCTTTATATTATCACTATTTTCCAAAGTTTGTACTAATTCTATAATGTTTGTTTGTTTAGTTCTTATTAAATTTATAGTTTTATTCCAATAATTTCGTAATTTGTGAGATGAAGACATATAATGGGGAGTTGTTAAAAATTTCTCAAAATATTTTTTACCGTATTTCATTCTAAAAGTATATGTTACAATATTAACTGTGGCATTTGTTAAACTTGGATTTAAACGTTCTTCAATATCAATACTTTTTATATCATTGCTATTTTCCATTGATAACACCTCTAAAATTTACAATTATCCCTTGTAAAACAAAAGATAATCTAATATTATCTTTCATAAATATTTGAATAAATTATATCATTGTTGTTTAAATATGTCAATAAAAAAATTCCTTTTGTTTCCTTTATCGACAAATGTCCATATATCTTATATAATTTTTTCACTATAATAATACAAGGAGATAAACATATGATTAATCTAAAATCAGAAATAAACAACTATCTTATTAACTGCACATCTCAGAAAAATTTAAGTTCGCATACACTGAAAGCGTATCGCATTGATTTAACTCAATTTCTTTTATTCAAAGAGAACATGAGTCTTTCAAAGTCTAATTTGACCGAATATATCCAAGAATTACACACGAAATACAAGCCCAAAACGGTAAAACGAAAAATTGCATCTTTAAAAGCATTTGTACACTATCTATACTTTGAGGATTTAATAGAATCTAATCCATTTGACAAAATAGATACCACATTTAAGGAGCCGTTATTGTTGCCACGAACAATTCCCGAACATATAATACAACAACTTTTAAAAGTTTCTTATAGCAATATGTGCTCTGCAACAACAAAATATGAAAAGCTTACTACTCTACGTAATACTGCTATTATTGAGCTTCTCTTTGCCACCGGAGCAAGAATTTCAGAGATTTGCTCTCTTAAATTAAAAGATATAGATTTAACTTCAAAAACAGTACGCATATTTGGTAAAGGCTCAAAAGAACGCATTATACAAATTGAAAATGATGATGTTATTTCTATTCTTATGAGATATATGTTATCAACAGCAAATCACTCACAACCGGATAGTTACTTATTTTTGAATAGCCGTCACAATCGTCTTTCAGAACAATCCGTCAGAACAGTGATAACTAACCTTGAGAAACAAATTTCATCACCAATTCACATTACACCTCATATGTTCAGACATTCTGTTGCAACGCTACTGCTTGAAGAAGATGTTGATATTCGCTACATACAAAAAATACTCGGTCACAGTTCTATAAACACAACTCAAATCTACACCCATGTAACATCATCAAAACAAAGAGAAATTTTACGCACAAAGCACCCAAGGAATAAAATTCATATAGGACAATAAAAAAATCCTCCTCAGACAAGTATTATGTCTGAGGAGAATTTTTATCTCATTTTTCTTAACATTTTTCCGTATATAAGTTTCTTTTCATAATTAAGTCGCTTTATAAGTATCTCTACCCTATCACCCAACTGAAAATCCCCGTCATAGTGCATAGTATCATACGAACAAAGCACGTCCGTTGCATTATCGCTAAGTCTGCAAAAGACGCCACCACCGTATTTACCAACAACAGTAGCAACTCTTGTAGAGCCGACCGGATGACGTGTTTCCACTCCATCGAATGGATGCGGCATTGTTTCCTTTATTGACAGTTTTAAAATTCCTTCTTCCGGAACAAATTCTTTTACCTTAGCCTTTCTAACTTCACCCGTATGTACTATTTCACGAATATCGGACACCATTGTATAATTTATATCACGCTGTCTTAGCAGTACATCATAACCGCCATAGTTAAGCAAACATACATTTCTTCCTACCGATACCACATCGGCATCAATAATTCTATCCGATATATTTCGTCTGTTCGATGCCTTTTGCATTTTTTCAAGAGCAATTTTTCTTGACGCAACCGCAAAATTGTTTTCACGGTCTACATATGTAATCACATAATCAAGCTTTGCACCACACATTGAATGAAGAACATATCCACCCTCCGGTACGGAAATAAGAAACATTTCCGTTTCGGGAATAATTACCTTTATTCGATAGGATATTATAATCATACATCTCAATTTTTGCTTTACTGCTCTTTTCTTGCCCTCAGGTACGAACTCAAATTCATGATAGTCCACACCTGCTGCCTCACCACGCATTACGCTACCACTTCTGTAAGACGCATATATCGCCTGCCATTCTGCACGTTCCTCAGCTGTTAAGTCCTTGTCCATCTCTGCAAGATTTAATTCATTAAATTCCATTGTTTTTTCCTCCGTTTTTCATTGATATTATAAATTTACGACACTGTTTGAATATTTAAAAGCACCTTCTTCCGAATTCAGATTAACACTGCCACAAACTATGTCTTATTATTCATAAAATATCGGCGTTCCGTTTTCTATCATTACAAATGAAAATTCTGCTTTAGGTCTTATCAAAGCCATCTGTCGTTTATTCTGTATCAAGAACATCCACGACGGCAGATATGATACTTCATCTGCATCTTCCGCTATATTAACCACATACTGTTCAACATAACGCATTGCAATATTTTCTTTACCCATTTCAACAAACATTATATTTATTTCCCGTTCCGAGTTACCGTTCGGATTTATATAAAAACGCAATATCACAGGTTCTGTACCCACTTCACATCCAATAAGATAATCTAAAAAATTCAGCATTATATCAAATGCCGTTACTACCACTTCGTTTATCTCCCTGCCCGGAAGTATAACCGCGCATTCACCCTTGCAGTCGGCAAATTCTATTCTGCCAAATCGTCGTAATTGTTCAAGGTACCCATCTATGTTATACAAATGCGATTCTTTAAAATGCTTTACCATAACTTCGAGCTGCCGTTTCAAAAGTCCTCCGTATTCAGTCAATAATTCAAGTATGTATTTTTGATACAAGTTAAGATACATATTAATTGCTCCCCTCCCTGCAATGATTAAGATACGGGTCAAGATGTGTTTCTGTAAATTCTTCGGTTAAGCAATTAAATATAACACTCATAACATATCCGGTTGGATTTTTAGTGTCCCTTTTATTTTTGTGCATTTTTCTCAGTGCATTTTCAAGCACGGTATAATCAATTTCACACAATCGGCTTCTGACATTCTCTCCCGGCAATATACTTGTACCGATTTTTAATTCACGGCAATAGAATAATCGTTCTATCGCATCGTAAAATATACGTTGTATATCCTTATCAAAGTACCCAAGTTGGCACTGCTCAAGAATTTTATTAAACAAGCGTCTGTCGTTTACTGATTGACTATTATCAGTATGATTTATATTAGTTTTTATATTATTAGTCTTTATTGTGTGCCATTTCGGCAGGTCTTGATATTCCATATCGGTACCTCTTGACATTCCGTTTTCGCAGGTCTTGATATTCCCATTTGGCATATCACAATCCGAATTTCCTATACTTTCATCACATTCGTCACTATCAAGACATTCCATTTCGGCAGGTCTTGAATTTTCCTTGTTCGTATATTTCTTTGCCTCCGTATCCGAAAGCTCCGGTTTTACAATAAAGATATAATTCGGCATTCCGTGTCCGCATTGTTTATCAATTATAAGGTTATTTTCCTTTAATTCTTTAAATGCTGCAATCGCCTTTTTATATGTTATACCCAAATCCTCGGCAATCGCTCCTCGTGTGTACACAAGATACACTTCACCGTCAGCATTAATCCAATTATTCTGTATTGACAGTGACAGTCTGTCATAAAGCAACGCATATGTAAGCTTTGCATCAGAACTCATTTCCTTATATTTAGGATTTGCAAAAAGTGTTTTGGGTATTTTTATAAAATCAAATTTAACTAAATCATTTATTTTATACACAGTCATAATTATTTCTCCCTTTTATTTTTAAATTTATCAACAATATTTTGCGGTGTCATTGGTGTTACTTTAAACTCTGTATCATCACCCAAGCCGCTGTCCTCATCTTTATTCGTATCCGAAATTACAGACGCTCCAATTATCTCTGCCTTACTTATATCAAAATCACTAAACGGATTTTCTTCAATGTCGTCTATATCCTCAAAATCATTTTCATACGGAATACTGTCGGTATTGCATTTTCCGTTTTCCTCATCATATCGCCATTTAGGAATGTATTCCGTTATTTTTATTCTTTTAAGCTCATTAAAGGCACTTAATTCATCGGGAATTATCTTCATCACTTTTAACGGTTTTTGCCCTCTTATCAATATAAGACATTCGCTATTATCCATTTGTTCTATTTCATCCGGATACATCAGTGGTCTTGTTGCATTTGATGTACTCTGCTTATAACCGTTGACCTGTCTTGTTATCGGTGAAAATATCGGTGTCTGCGGTGCCATTGAGGTCGTTGTTCTTATTGTTATATTACCGCACCGTTTTGATATAAACTCAGCGGTCATTTGGTCATTACAACCAAGCATAAGTTGAGTATCGCAGTTACCCACTATCTCTTGCCATTCATTAATCGGATAACGGTCTGCAAGCTGTGCTGCACTTTGGGCTATTATTTGACAATGAATACCTCTTGAGCGTACAGTGGATATAGTCTTTTTGAAATCAAGAATTTTTCCGATATTGCAGAATTCATCAAGCACCATATTAACTTCAACAGGCAAACGTCCACGTTCATCACCGTTCTTTAGTGCATAGTCTGACAACTTTTCAAACAACAGTGAAAAAAACAGTGAGCTAAGGAATTCTAAACTACTATCTTGGTCCGATATGATACAAAAATACGCACACGGTTGTTTACCAGGAAGTTCAAGGTCTATTTCGTGATAACTCGTTATTTTCTTAACCAATTTATTTTGAAAAACATTCAATCTTGAACCAAGTCCAATGAACATATTACCCCATAGATTAGATGCTGCTTGCTTAAATATACCGTATGGTGCTCTTGCCGGATGGTCGAGCGGCAAACTCCGCATTTTTGCGTCTAAGCTCTTTTGTCCCTCACTTGAAAGCATATCGTATATCGTAGCAAGTGAACGCTTTTGTATCGGCAAAAGCTCACCTGTCAACGGGTCTTTTAAAGTGCATACATAATGTATTAGTGCAACAAGCAAATTCTTTTCTGCCTTATCCCAGAAATCTGCTTTTTGTCCATCCTCAGATGTATTACGAATTATTACTTCCGCAACATTCTGTACCTTATCCACATTGCCATCTATCTCGCCCAAACAGTTCCAACCGTCCGAATTGTCCTTATTCAGCAGATTAAACATCTTTACTACATAGCCTTGTTCTCTTAAATATTCAGACATTTGCTCCGCCATTTCGGCTTTAGGATCAACTATTATCATACTTTGTTTTAACTGTGCCGTTTTCAATATAAACGGTTTCACAAATCCTCTTGACTTACCTGCACCCGATGCACCGTAGGTCATTATGTGTTTATTAAGTCCGTTACCGGAATTTAAGCCAAGATATTCGTAATATCCTCCGACGTCCACTTTACCGAGTATAGGTCCTTTCACTTTGTCAGCTTCACCCATCAAAAATGTTTTTTGCATATGCTTTTTATCCATCCAGCCCGATGTTCCATGCGTCCCTTCATTGACCGTATAGAAATTGCGTTCATCTTTTTTTATTTTCACTCCCGTGATATACCCTACCCAGTTCTGATGTATCAATAAATACATTATGACAATATAAAAGGTTATACCCAATCCATACGGAGTAAACACAGCTGCAATACACTTTATCGGATTAAGCGTAAATATTTTTTCATCGGTATTTGTAGCGAAATTATGTACCGCATTTATAAATGACGAAACTATCATACCGTACAAATAAACAGCGGTTAAACCTATTGCCGAATAAAATATCCAATGCTCTTTTAGCTTATATAAAAAACGCTGTACATGTTTACTGTACAACGTTTTTATAAATTCAATTATTTTATTTTTCATTACAAGCTAACCCCTTTCAATTCCGACGTCTATATAATCGCCGTTCTTTGTCTTTGCGGGTTTTATTTTTTCTTCTGTTGGAGCAAGTATAGGGAATTGCTCAATTACTTTATTACGATTCAAAACAGTAAACTTCATCAGTTTCGGATATTGCATTCTTACAGCCAGTTCTTGATAAATCGGTCGTTGATACGGCAAACATACAATGTGCGGTATGTAATCTGTATATAAAGTCTGTTCAAGACCTTTACCTACTCTTGTAATATTCATATCTGTTGCTATCATAAATGCTTTTCCCTCCTTAACTGCATCAAAGCAATTAAGCTTTATCGGAACGTTAATATCACCAAATTTCTCGGCAATCCTCCCTTTTAGTCCATACACAGAATTTATTTTCATCTGCAACAATCCGTCACGATTCATAGGCAGCATACAAAATTCATACTTCCACTTTCTCTTTACTCCTGCAAAGGAAACATATCCGCCCTTAAGAACAGGAACGGTATCGGGATAGATAATCTTCATAATTTTCTCCACACCGCCACACACTATTATAATTGATATGTGCTTTATACCCGGTATGCGTGAAATAAGATTTGAGAAAGTCTGTTCTTCATAATCGGGAAATATTGCGTCAAATTCATTATCTGCATAATAGATAACATATGCTGTATCATCTATACGCAAAATACCGTAAAACTTTGTCCCTGCAAGGACTTTACTTTTTGTATCCGCACGAACCGTAAGACTTGGAATATATGCGTAATTTTTCTCTTTCAGTTCATCTACCGATTCCGTATAAATATCAATCCCTGCTCCGTATAAAAGCACATTTATCTCTGCATTGATTATACGTCTTTTAAATATTGAGCCTTCTTTACGAGGTCTTGAATCATCAGGATACCTATACCCCGCATTATATAATATATCCCTGCCACGTCTTGAAAGACGATAGCATTTCTCATCTCCCTTCACGGTTTTCAAATAACCTTTCTTTACAAGGAAATTCAACATTGATACTCTAAGCTCCGGCAAATCATATTTCCCTGCAATGCTGCAAGGCATAAACCTTCCCATTGCACATAATTTTAATGTTTCCAACTCAACACTGTTCATAATCATTTTTATACCTCCCTCCTGCATTTTTTTCTAAAAACTCTCTTGCTCCCGTATTACAGCACATTTTCAGAAATTTCTCGTGACCTATTTCATCAAAAAATCCACTGTTTCAGCTATTTTCTGTGTCCTTATATCACGAGAATTCTCTGCTATACAAAGTGCATACGATTTCAAGCAAAAAATATATATTTCTCTTGACCTTTACATTAATTCACACGACAAATAATATATAAAATCAACCAGTTGCGTTTCGGGAATTACATATATATGACAAGCAGGAGTATCGGATATTTTAGAAAACAAGCCTATATCAAGTTTAAACTGTTCATCGTCCTTAACCACTCTACCCTTTATCGCATTCGGTATCATCTTCCACGATTTATTATCTTGGTCGAATACTTCTCTGCTTTCATAATCACAGTATTCTACTATGGCTAAAAATGCTTTGTCGAACATCGGCAAAGGTTTGTCACATTCATCAAGCAGTCGCGTCAATGTATCTTGTATGTAACCGTTTGTTTTGTATCTGCAATTGGGGAGAAGTGTATTCAGCTTTATATGCAGCCACCCTTCTGTTGTCACTTCGGCAATGCCTGTCACTTCCGAAATTATTTTTTCCTTCTTTGCATTTTCCGTAAACGGTTTCATAATACGATATTTGTCAATGACATTTCTTGCGGTAATACACGCAGATTCTACACTGTCAATAATATCACCGAGTTTTTTATTTATTACCGTTTCCGAATTACTTTCCGACATACTCACTCTTGATACCGCCTGTATTGAAGTTATCAATTTTTCCTGAACATATTTAAGTTCTTTTTTCAGATTATCCATATTAGTTATCATACTGTTCTCTTTCCTCCATTTTTCGCTTGCGTTTTTTCTCCAAGTCCGATCTCTTTGTTGTTATTGCGTTATAAATATACGGTGATGCTTTAATATCAATAACAATCTTATTACGATTGGCACAAAGCAGTGCTTCACCTCTGTTATTTCGTATAATCTGCATTGTTTCCTCATCAGATAATGATAAATGCTTCTGAACGGTAAAAGCTTCATCTTCTTCAAGTTGCAAAATAAACTTAATACGAGAGGCGTTTATAATCGCCTTTCCATATTTACCGTCATCCAGTGCAAAAAAGTCCGATATATCCTGTGTTGCCGCTATTGCACTTCCGCCGTAACCACGAATAACCTTAAATATCTCCAAGACATAATCTGCTGCCAGTCTGTTTCCCGCCGTACCGATAAGTTTCCACAACTCGTCCATAAAGATTACCTTTTTCTGAATGCAACTTTCTTTTGCCTTATCCCACACAAAATCTAAAGCAATAAACATTCCCAATGCCTTTAAATGCTCATTCATTTCCGAAATGTCAATTACAATGTATTTGTTATCCAAGTCCACATTTGTACTGCCGCCAAGCGTAGATAATGAACCGACTGCAAATTTTTCTATCATCAAAGCCAAGTCCTTTGTTTTATCCTTTGACAGCAGTTCGTTATATAAATCCTTTAATGTAGGCATTTTCTTAAAACGTCCGTCCTTATCAAACAGTGAATCATTGTCATATGTAATACCGAACGTCTTGTATGTACGAACAATAGCACCGTCTATAAGGTTAAGCTCATTCTGTGTTATGTCATTCTTAATAAGTGAAAAGAAAATTATCAAATTCTGTATCTTCTCTGCAAGAATTGAATCGTTTCGTCTGACACCGTGAATTTCATAATTAGTATTAAGAGTTCTTTTTCGGATTTCCATAATATTTATACAGTCCATTGATGACGGTGCAATTCGTATGTACTTACCGCCAATCATATTACATACCTCGGCAAATTCATGTCCTTTAAGCGGTGCAAGTATGAACACCTGAATTCCTTGTTGTCGCAATCTCAATGCCATAATCTGCATTAAAAATGTCTTTCCCGCACCGGTCATTCCTAAAATACAAGCATTTGCATTGGAATATTTATCAGCATCAAAAAAATCCAGTATTGCTACTGAATTGTTATACTTATTAAGACCGATAAAAATGCCCTCCGGGTCATATACTTCAAAAGATGAAAACGGAAATGCCGCTGCTAATGAATCAGTAAGAACATTCCGTCTTGACTTTCTTTCCAAGTCTGCATCAAGAGATACCGTCGGCAACAATGACAAAAATCCTTGCTCATGCTTATAGTCTGCTCGTTTGCATACCATATCCATTGACGCACAAAGAGTTATAATATCACTGACGTTTCGTTCAAGTGTTTCTTCGTCCTCCGCCGTTACTTCAATAATTGTTGACATATAGTAAAAATCTTGATTTCCACGATTCATACCCTCTTTTAAATATATACCACTGCTTATCGCACTGTCCAGTTCCTCAAAATCTGAACGTGTATCGGCAACATCACGCATTTTACTTCGGTTTATCATAGTCTTTTGAGCAATTCGTGATAAAATTTTATCTCTCTGCATTCTCTTAAATGAGAATGATATTCCGATACTATCACCTGCCTCAACTAATGCTGACATCCACGCCGCTTCATTATGTGTACGATAACCGTATCCGGATATATACAAATATGAATGATATATACCGTCAACAACAACATAATCACGACTTCCGTTATCAACCGATGTAGGAGCTATAATATCAATCGCTGTTGTCTGTCCTGTCCATATAGGCTGTGTTTCAGGTACATTTTCTGTTACCTTTTTATTCTTTTTAAAACGTTTATTCTTTATCGGTTTAACGGGTTCTTCATATATTTCCTCTTCTTCTGCATATTCTTCCGTATCTTTATCAGAAAAAATCTCGTCTTTATCGTCGTAATCCGTTTCATCATTTATTGTATTAACATACCGTCCGAACGGAGTACGCATTCTCTGTTCATCTGTTGTATTCTTTCTCATAACTTCCTCCTGTCCCAAATTAAAAAACGGTTTCGCATTTTTTTCTACGAAACCGTTTTGTTTGTTATTCTGTTTTACTTTTAGATTCTTCAATAAGTTCTTCGGCTCTTTTTACGCCGCTTACTGCCCATTTCTCATATTCTGTCATATATTCCGTTGACGTATCAACTTTTTCTTCTGATGTTGTCATTTTTCCACCACCCGTATAAAATCATATTTTATAATTTTACCACAGTTTCGCTGAAAAAACAACATATACTTTTATTCGGCAGGGAAATAAAATTCAACATTATACGTTATATTACTTTTACCATACATACAATGTGAGGCATTATAGAAAAACTCCAATTTACTGTATTTGCCCTTTTCCAGTGTACCCGTCATAGTAATACCATTTGATACACTTCGTTTTTCTATCAACTCCCATTCACCCGTATTTACATTGAATCCTTGCACCTGTCCATAATCATTACCGTTATGACCGTCAACAGACGGAACATTAAATTCATAGCTTGATATAGTAGCACCGTCAATACCTTCTTCAACAATTCTACTTTCCGCATCTACAAGCTCCATACCTCCGCCATTGGTTTCGTCCGCAACAAAAAATACAACAGCCGTTGCTGCCGATTTCAGTCCTGCTGTGTCAACAGCTTTACATCTTACAATATTCTTGCCGAGAGGATATATTCCGTCTTCTCTCAATCCTTCCCATTCATAGCTTACTGTATCGCCGTCCGGATCTGTTGCCGATTCTTTCATTGTTACTTTTGTACCCGGTGTTACACTTATTGTATCCGGAGTTCTTGATATAGTCGGTGCATTAGGTGCAGAGTTACTTACATTTACAACAACATCATACCACTCAGAATATTTACCGTATATATCCTTTGCACGAACCTTTACATATGTTTTTCCGACAGGATAATAATTATCGGACGGTTTATTAATATATTCATACCCTGAAATAAAATCACCGTCAGAGTCAATAGCAGACGGTGTTAATGTAACAAGATATTTACCGTCCTTATATTGTCTTGTCTTATTTACCGATACTCCGCTTATGTATGGCGGTGTATTATATACTTCAATCGGAACAGCACATCTAAACACTTTTTCCGTTTCGTCTTCAACATATGCAATCAGTTCATAATTACCCTCTGAGAAAAATCTTGCGGTTATATTTCCGTTTGAAAAATCAAATGCACCGTAATCATCCATATTTATCGGTGTACCTTCCTTTTCAAGTTTCCATTCAATACTTTGATTCCCCCATTTTTCAATGGTATAACTTGCACTGTATTGACTGTTTAAGTGCATACGTCTTGAAAGTGATGTAGTAAGATTCGGTTTCGGATAAACTCGTATATCGGTTGAGAATTTATGTATCTGTCCTGCATTATCGGTTGTGCCTGCAATAAGACGATATGTACCGCTTGTTTTAAAGCTTATCTGACCGCCTGCTTTTCTTAAAGAACCTGTACAGTAATTGATATATAACTTTTCCTCACCGCCGTCTTTTGCGATGTACCAAGTCACATCATTATCTGAATTTTCGAATGCAGCCGTAACAGTTATCGGTGTATCTGTATGTGTAATTGACGGTGCGATAATATCTGCTGTCGGAACAGTATAAACCGTTATACTCTCGTTTGTTTCTACGGTATTACCTGCTTTATCCGTCAGAACGGCATACAATGTATATATACCCGTACTGTTGAATGTCAACTGTCCGCCGTCATTTGTAAGTGTTCCGTCAGCACATTCAAGATAATTCTTTCTCGCTCCGCCGTTTACAGATATGTACCACTGTATTTTATCCCACTCATCATTACTTACAGTTGCAATAACTTTATTGGCTATACCGACATATCCAACCTCCGCTATATTGATACTGATAGCTGCTCTATCATATATTGTTATCTTACAAGACTTTTCTTCTTCATTTCCGTTTCTGTCTGTTAAAACAGCATAAAGAATATATTCTCCGCCTTGATTGAAATATATATTACCGCCGTAATTACTTAATGTACCGTTGACATAATCATTATACGGATTTCTCAAGCCGTTTTTCTCTATATACCAATCAATCTTGCAATCTTCAATATTACTAAGCTTTGAACTTACACGAACAGTTGTCTGCACATACGCAGATTCTTTATCTATGCTAAATTCCAATGTAGGTTTATCAGTAACCGTTATTGTTACCTCTTTGTCATATCTCTTTCCGTACTTATCCTCACCGTTTGCATAGACTGTATATATGCCGTTTTCGCTAAAGATTATCTCACCGCCGGAATTATTTAATACTCCGCTTGCATACTTTAAATAATTCTGTTTATCATCACCGTCTTTAGATATATACCAAGATATATTACTTATATTTTCGGTATCAGCCACAAGCGTTACTGTTTCTGATGTATATACATCATTTTTATTTGCCGAAAGCTCCAACTTTGCATTATTATAAACAGATATTGACCTTTCAACTTTAAATGTTCTGCCTCTTACATCTGTTACTGATGCAGAAACAATATATTCGCCCGATTCATTAAATCTGATACTGCCGCCGTTATAAGTCAATCTTCCTGATGCATAAGTTATATAGTCCTCGTCATTTATTTTCCAAACGATATTTTCACCCGAAACATTTGATATGTGTACATCATCACCCACATATGTGTATTGAGGTATTTCAAAGCTTGGATTCAGTATTGGATATATTTCAAAGTTGTTTGATGTAAAGATATATTCCTTTCCATAGTCATCAATTACACTTGCTTTAAGTGAATATGTTCCGCTTGTACGAAACTTTACTGTTCCGCCTGTATTTGAAAGAGTACCGACAACATACGACTGATAAGGTTTATCATTTATATACCAAATCGTATTTAAGTTTGTCATATTCATATTCTCAGACTGAATTGTTATTTCACTGTCTGTATAACCATACTCGGCTACTGTTATATTCATTTTAGGCGGTGCAATGATTTTTATTTTTTTGATGCAGCTATATGTTTTTCCCGACTTGTCCTTTACGGTCAGTATCACTTTATATATTCCTTTATCATTAAAAGTTATTATACCGCCCTTGTTTGTCAATGTTCCTGTTGCATATTCACTGTACTTTTCAGCTTTTCCATTGTCTTTTGATATTGTCCATTCGACTGTATATCCCTCACCCGAAAATGATATATTTATGTCCGAGCCTGTATATCCGTATTCCGATATATCAAAATCGGCATTTGGCATGTCGTTTATCATTATATCTTCGGAATACATAAATACACGTCCCGTTTCATCGGTTACTTTAGCAATAAGAGTATAATCGCCTATGTTCGGAAATGTTATATTTCCTCCGTCGTTAGTAAGCGTACCCGTTACATATGCAGTGTAATCTTTTTCTGATTTACCGTCTTTTGAAATTTGCCATTGTATTTTAAGATTGCCTATCTCACTTACCGCCGGAATAACCGTTATATTTTTATTGATATATCCATATGACGGCAACGGATATTCTGCATTGCTATTTGTTGAAAATTCAACCGTCGGTATCGTATAAATCTTAATAGGTTCTGTAACACATTCAAATTTACGCCCGAAATTATCCGTTACAGTTGCTTTTAATTTATAGCTGCCCTTATCCTTAAACAAAAGTGTACCGCCGGTGTTATCAAGAATACCGTCTGCTACTTCTGCAATCTCCGCAAACTTTCCGTCATCTTTGGAAATACTCCAGTCAATAGTTTTATCATTCACTTCTTCGGTATTTACATTGACTTGAACATTAGTATCGGTATGCGAATATGACGGAATTTCAATACCAATATATAATACGGGATAAATGTCAAGCTGCACATCATACTTAAATATTCTGCCGGTTTCATCGGTAATACTTGCAGTTACGGTATAATTACCTTGTTGCTTAAATCGTATTTTACCACCGTTATTATCAAGCTTTCCGCTTACATATTCCGCATATGATTTATTATTTATATACCAATCAATATTCAATCCGTCTATATTTTTTATATCCGGTTTCACCTCAATATCGTTATCGGTATATGAGTATGACGGCAAAGGATTATTGATATATTCAACAACAGGCACTTTATATATTTTTATAGTCTGAGATGTTTCATATGTCCTGCCTGCATTATCCTTAAATCTTGCATATACGGTATATTCACCGTCAGTCTTAAAACAAATACTGCCACCGTCTGATGTTAGGTTTCCGTCAGCATATTCTGTATATGCTTTTTCCATGCCGTCCTTACTGATAGTCCACTGTACTTCAACTTTGTCGGCATTTATAATTTCCGATACAATATTAACGTCAGTATCTGTATGAGCAACACTCGGCATTGTGAAAGTAAAGTTTGCAACGGGTATTACTTTTATATTTCTTGAATATTCAAACTTACGACCTGTTGTATCAACAGCAGACAATGTTAATGTATATTCTCCGCTGTTTAGCAGTTGTATATCTCCGCCGTATTCATTAAGTACAAAGTCAGTATATTCAGTGTATATTTTACTGTCCCCATTGTCCTTTGAAATCAACCAATTTATATCATAGCCACTTAAATCTGTTTCAACTATCACGGGAAATTTACTGTCTGTATATACCACTTCCGGAGTTTCAAACATCAATTCCGGCACAGGATATACGACTATACTTTTACTGTCCCCAAAAGTTCTACCCGTTTCATCTGCAACTTCACATTCAAATGTATAACGTCCGCTTTTTTTCAGCTTTATGGTATTTTTATCACTGTCCAAGCTACCATCTATACATTCACTTAAATCTGTTACTTCATTTCCATCTAATATGACATTCCATTTAAAAGATTTTTTATCAGAATTCACTGTAACATTGATTTCCGTATCGGTATGCGTATATTGCGGCAAATCAATATTCACCGTCAATATTTCTGACACTGTTATATCCTTTGAATATTCATATTTTTTGCCTTTTGAATTAAATGCAGATGCACAAAGCTGATATTGACCGGCAGTCTTAAATTTAAAACTGCCGCCTTTATCATTAATAGCTCCATCTATATATTCATCAATCGGTACAAGCACATATTCTTGCGTTTCATCCGAATACTTTTTCAAAGTCCATTCCATTGACTTCACATACTGATTTATTGTTTCAAACTCAATTAAAGTATCTGTATATACTGTATTCGGAACTGTAAACTCAACTGTTGCTGTTTTATTTGATGAGCTTCCTCCACCGCTATGCAACACTTTTGGAGTTACTGTCGGTGTGGGTAAAACTGTTGGTGTAGGCGTAGGGCCAACATCTTTTATATCCAACACAACGCAAAATATCTTAAACACTTCTCCACGAGTTATTTTTCCGTAAGGTCTTACAGAATTATCGGGATAGCCGGATATTATTCCGTATTCTCTCGCCACATTGATATATCCCCTATCGCTTTCTGAAATCATATAATTATCCACATACGGAGTATCGATATTCTGCATTACTGTTTGTTCCGACAGTTTCAGCCATCTTAGCACATATCGTATCATCTCAATTCGAGTGACATATGTATCCGGTGAATACTTATCTCCGTATTCATCTTTAATTATTATCCCGTTTTGAACAAGTCTTTCAATATCATTTTTCGCCCAATGTCCCTGCACATCATTAAATGATTGTGTACTGCCAACATATTCTTCATCATATGTTCTTGAAATCATTGCCGAAATTTCTGCACGGGTAATATTATTATCAGGAAGTATTTTTCCCTCCGGTGTACCAAACAAAATACCCTTATCGGTAAGCTGTTTGATATATTCCGCTGCCCAATGTTCGTTTGTTATGTCACTGTACGACATCGTTGCAAATGCTTCCAATGCCGATGACAGCATTACTGCAAGCAATAGCATTGATATTATTTTCTTCATTATTTCACGCTCCTCATATAATAAAAAAATCTCCCTATTTCAGAGAGATTAAAAAATATTGTCAGACATTGTATGTATCTCATCATACATACCGCTTATCTGTCCCGGCTTTATAGATTTTGATGTGTATTTGTTTATTATCATAAAAAATAAATCCGTGAGAAAAGCATCATCAGATACCTCCAAAACTTCCATACCGCATTGTGCCAAATATCTTCTTGCCTTATATTCCTCATTGTTTAAATATGCCAAAGCATCATCAAAAGTATATGTCCTGTCAAAGCTTTTGGGAGTAAACTCAAATGCAATAAAGAAACGCTTTTTCACAGCCACATTATATGACAGCTGCTCCACGAAATTAATCTCATCAACCATCATCTTTCGACACTCATCATTATTTTCTGTTTCAAGAAAATGTTCCAACCTCTCAAGATATGTTGATATATCGGCTTTCTGCGTAAGTACCCTTATCTGCATATTATCAGGTGCTATTTTTAAATAGCTTGCATAATAGTATATTATATTTTGTTGTTCGGTTTCTGATTTCAAATAGAAATTGACCGGCAAGACCTCAATTACCTTTACATATCGTCCGTCTTTCATAACAACAATACCATCTCGAAACTCCGATATCGGCAGCCATTTTTGTGTACTGTTTTCATAGTAGTTGATTTCTTCTGATTTTTTATTTTGAAATATCTCTTTTAATTTCAATCAATCTCACCTCGATATTCTAAAATTTTTCTGTTTTTTCGCCATTCAAACCATGTACGAACAAATATACTTAGCGGGTCATCTCTTATACCCATAAGTGCAAATCCTCCAATGGGTATTACAAAAACAGATGACAATATAATCTTCCAAGTAAGTGACAATGGAACGAGCTTGAATATGCAGAATGCAAACGGTAGTACAAGTATAACCGCTTCCACTACATTTCTTGTAGAAAACAAGCCCATAATCTTTCCGCTATCCTCAAAATTAGCGGGAATTAAAAAATCATTCAAAGTTATTTCCTCCTTTGTTATCACAGTCGTCCATATGCGTAGAAATGGTTACGCCAATAGTTAGTATCAATCGATGTATATTGAATAGGATTACCACAGTGCAACATTCTGTTATTTCCTACATATATACCGATATGCGTGACCGTTTCACCTGCGTTATATGTGCCCTTAAAGAATATCAAATCACCCGGTTTTGCTTCACTGTCAGATACTCTTTTACACTGATTATATATACCTTGTGCGGTTGTGCGGGGTAAATTATGTACCCCGCTGTGTGTATATACCCAACATACAAATCCGCTGCAATCAAAGCTTGTCGCAGGTGACGAGCCGCCAAATACATATGGATAACCCAGATATTTTTCTGCCTCGTTTATGAGTTTTGCAAATGTTTCGTCATTATATGCCTCTGACGGTATTCCGTTATTCGTACCGCCTGCAATTATAGGCAAGTCAGCATTATTATCTTCTTTCGCCTGATTGACGGTATTATACATAAGTGTTGCCCAATTCTTTTGATTTTCGTCAAAACCAAGCTTGTCCATTATATTATCTGGATTTTTGTCTGAATCATCGGTAAAATATTTTAGAATATCTGTAACCGAATTTTGCGACATATTCATAATATCTTGATTATTTTTTACCGCATCAATGGATATGAGCCACATCAAATCCTCGTCACTCATATTTGTATCATTATAGCAACCCTGCAAGTATTCAGCCTGCTCATGTCTTACAGAAAGCTCACTGTCTTGCAATGTACCCCAATTAAACAGCACTTGCGGAAGTGAGAAGATTACTAAAACAGGAGTCAACACTACAAGCAAAATTGTTATTATAATTGCCGCTATGACTTTCGGTGATATTAGCTTTGTTGCACCGCTTATAACCGCTACAAAATCAGCTGTTACCGCACCTCTGACAACCTGTGCCGCTCCGTGCAGTTTATGTGCTATATTGCCGGCTGTTGCTACTGCATTATTTTTTTGTTCTGCCATTCTTTCCTCCTCGTTTCTTTCTCAATTTCATTTCATCTGACGAATCAATTTTCTTTATGGTAGTTTGTTTATGATACACTGTTCTATCCTGCTTTCTGTTGACCGCAGCGGGATTATATCTGCCGTTCTTATATTCGTGATTTATCTGTCGGTTATTATTTACAGTCTGCTGACGGCTTACATTATCCGTATGCGAATTATTGTTTGTCCCGCCTGTTGTAGTATTATTATGATTATTCACAACAGAGTGTGTTTGACCTTCTGAACTGTTGACTGTATTAATTCCATTACGGACATTTTCGGTGTTATGTACTGTACCGCTATTATTGGTACTGTTTCCTCTTTGAGTTACATTTGTCGGTGAATTTCCTGCAACACTTGATTGCCTTTGACTGTTAAAGTGACTCGCATTCTGTTCTTGATTTACACTTCCGACATTATTTCTGTTCTCTCCGACAACAGTATTCCGAGAAATAGGCGGTCTGTTTTGATGTGAAGGGCTGTTATTTATACCTGCACCTGTTTTATTTCCATCTGCACTTCGTAAATCGTTTGTACGGCTTAAGCTTTCTCTGTTTACTCCTCCGACAGAATTTACACTGCCACGTCCCGTATGTGCTTCAGGATTACCGTTAGGGAATTTTCCGTATTGTTCATTAACGTCCATATACGGTATTCCGTATCTATCTTTTCCTCTGTATTGTCCGTTTGGTTTACTGCCGTTATGCGATACAGATTGACTGTTTCTTGTTTGTTGACTGCTTGATGTGCTGCTGCCCGATGATGTATTAACTGTTGTTCCTGCATTACCTCTGGCAGAACTGCCCGACGGGCGTGTATGTTCGGTATTATTATTTGTGTGACTTCTGTCACTTCGTGAATTATACCGACTATGTGACGGGCCACTTCCGTTTGATGATGTATGTCTGGCAGAATCTCTGTTTGAACTTATGTTTCTTCCGATAGTTGACGCCATAGTACGTACTGCTACCATTGTCATCATTCCCGGAAGTCTGCTTCCTACTCCATCACCGGTCTGTGCAGGATTTAAACCTATTTTACCGATATGACTGTCGATTTTCCTTGCCACACGCGTAAGAGCAACAACAAACACCAACCATATAAGTACACTACCTTTTGTTACATTGCCCATTGCCGATAAAATAAGTTTCAGAAACACGATATTCATAATCATCATTACCATCATTGAGCCATACATTCTACACCAACCCTTGAAGATGTCGTTTGTATTTTTACTACCGCCCATTGCAAATGCAAGCGGTGAAAAAAATGTTAAAACTGACGTTACTACATACCGTTCACCAATTTCAAACAACAGTTTTATATACTGAAAAATGAGAATAAATCCTACAACAATCACTATAAGCCATTTTACGCTTGAGCTGATATCGAACATACTTTGGTCCGGGATTGAAAAATCTAATGCAGATGGTATTTGCAACAACTCTATAACATTTCCCGTTATACCCATAGCAAGATTACATATCTGTTTTGACGCAAGAAGTAAAAACGCAAACACAAATGTTCTGCAAAATATATGCTTCGGATCTTCGCTTTCAAAACCTACTCCTGACATCATTGCTTTTGTGGACTGAAATACCATATTTGCAATCAGCATTCCCCAGCCAAGTGCCAGAATTATATTTGTAATATCTTTTATAACCGGTGCGGTTTGTTCAAAGTACGCCATATCCATACTCATAACACCCACCAATTCCTTAGCTGCATACTCCATAATTCCGACTACCATCTCATATATCCATTCAATAAGCCCTTTCATGATTGGTTCCAGCAATGGCATCACCTCCTCCTATTCTTTTTGTATTAGCTTTATTCGATTGTTGCCAATCCCGACAAAAGCGGACGAACATATGCCAAGAATGCACCTATGCCGTTTATAATAGCCCATGCAATCCAAATACGTTTTAACCAGTCTACGCTTTGGTCTACCTTCTGCTGATTATTTGACAGTTTCATTCCGACAACGCATACAGTAGTCATTAACGCTGCCAATACTGTACTGATACCTGCGATTTTGTTATATACATCAACAATGATGCGGTTTGCTACTTCCCACATATCCTCTGCATATGCATTTACGGCAAGACAAAATATAATGTACAATGCTATCGGCAGAACATTTTTTAACTTATTTTTCATCAGTTATCCTCCCTTCAAAAATATTATGATTTTAAAGATTATGTACCCTATACAGAATACAGTTGCAAGCGGAACGCTTTTCTCTGACCTCACATAGCTCCACACGACCGCCGTTACGGTTGTCGGAATAAGCACCAATGCAAGATTGAACAATCCCAAATACGCTCCGACCGCTGATAAGAATTTGACATCACCTCCTTGGATGCCATCGTATTTTAGGGCAATAAAAAAGAGAGGTAATGCAGGTATTAAAAAGCCCGTAATCCTCTCAAATATCAAATTGTTACTCGCCAGCGACAACACATATATATACAATATGATACTGTTCGGTATTTCACGTCTTGTGTAATCCGTATATGCCGCATACAAAATCAGCAATAAAAACATTAGTCTGCTCCGCTAAAATCGTCTTCAAACATATCGCCGTTTATGGTAATGGTTTTAGTAATCTTTTTACAAAACTCTACATTACCCACACCACCGCCGGAAATATATATTTCAAAGCTATGATTTACAGGTTTTTCTTGCGTTCCTGCCAACGAAACATCGGTATATATCTTCCTCTCACCGGATTCTGAAACAGGGCTTTTCGGAAGTTGAAATACTTTACCGCTTTTGTCCATACTGATAGATTTAGACTGAGTACCCAATCTGTTTGTCATACTCCACGGTATATATACCGCAGTCTTTGTAGGCTCTTTCACTTTTTTACTTGCCGAACGGTTGTTATTCCAATTTGAACAGTATTCACCTGCGTTATCAATAAGCTTTGTTGTTATGCTATAATTAACTTTTGTTTCAAAGCCATATCCTGATTTAAACGTAGATGGCGAAACGGTTGCATTGGCACTTAAAGTCGCTTTGTATGTAAAAGTATGCTTGCAATTACTATATACCGCATTGCCTTTACTGTTATATCCTGTTACAACTCTATGTGTAGCATTCTCCGTCCATTCTATTTCACCGTCACATATTCCCGACGGTTTTATATCATCATTTTCTCCGCTGTCTGTCGGCGGTGGTGTAATTTCCTCCTTGGGATAATATTCAATATTCAAATTTTTTATCGGAACCCAAGGTGCAAGTTCAATATCAACGTCACGTTCATCACCCGTATATTGAATTTCTCCGTCTGCTAACTGCACATTCCAACCATTGTATTCATATCCATCCCAGTCATTTATATGGACCGTAGTTTTGATTATTTCATTATCCGTCATTTCTCCCAAATCACGTTGTTCTTCATGAAATATTCTGTTACTCGGCACATCCCAATACCTTATGTTGACTATTGCTTCCGGTGCCGGATTGACTACTATTTTTGCACTTGCAAAGTACCAATACATTCCTTTGGGAAACCACTTGTTTATTCCGATAGTCTGATGATTTCCGTTTTCTGACCACGGATCAAGTGAACCCGACTGTACATTTACATCACTTTTAACACACAGAAAAAAAGCTGTTTCTCCCGGCTCAGTCAATTCAAATTTACTTGACTCCAATATGTTATAATTATACTCGTTATAGCTGTCGCCAAGCATACCGTAATATTGAAAATCCCACGTTTTTATATTTGCATTATTCTTAGCCTTACTTAAATCTTCAAAAACTATCGTATCTCCTACATAACATTGCATAGAAGGAAATTCGGCAGACAAATCATTGTCATAATAGCTTTCAAGCATATCTTTTATTTCGCCGTTACGCATACGGATAATTCTGAAATTTGCAATCGGCTTAGCTACTTCTTCACCGTATATATCAATTACTGGTTGTCTTCTATAATCATCTTTAGCATATTCATTACTAAAATCAGCTTTTGATATAAGAACATTTGAGCATAAAAAAACGACTGTCATTGTGACAGCCGTTAAAACTTTTCTTATTTTCATTTATCATACCTCCCATTATTTCGCAGGATAAGGATATTTAAAGGTTTCATTATAGTGATATTCTTTAACCTCACCACTGCATAAACGCTTTACACTAAGTACAAATTCCATAGGCATTCCGTCTTTTAATTCAAGCGTTTCCTTATTCTCACGAGTTGTATAATATTCTGAATACACTGTAAAAATGGAATCATCAGCATATTGAATTTTATGCCATTGATTTCGTTCATGCGTTTCCCAACCAAGTATTGCACCCATATTAACATCATAAGTATTAAACTCCGACGGTGTTATAAAATCAATTTTGAATTGGTAATTATCACAATCGGTATAATCTCTTATGTTGTCAACCGTTATCCAAAACAATTTACCTTCATATGCGTTTTCGGGAAAATGCACCGTCAATTCAGGTTCTGGAAATGCGACAGTTGCCGGCGGTGATGTTATTGTTACTGTATAAGTATTTTCGTTCCACTCAACATCACAATTCAACAATTCCGCAATAAATCTCAGCGGTACGAATGTTCTGTCATCTTTTATCATTGCAGGCACATCAAAAGTATATAAAACTCCGTTTAAGGTTGCCTTTGACGATAAAATATGCGTAATGATATTATCTCTGCCCTTTACAATGTTTACTTCGCTTTCTTCACCGTTCCACGACACATCAGCTCCCATTGCTTCACTGACAAATCGTATAGGAACAAGCGTTCTCTCTTTGAAGATATACGGTTTTGCATCGGGAAATTCAATTTGATTTCCGTCAAGCGTTACCGTAATATCTTTCGTTTCATCGGCAGTTACACAGTTTACCGAAAGCGAGCCGAGCATTATAACCGTCAATAATATTGTTAAAATTCTTTTCATAGACTTTTCCTCCCGTTTCTTAATATTTTTATTTATCTATGGTACCATCTTAATTTAGTTATACCAAGTATTGTTATCAATGTCAAGAACTATTTTTAAAGTTGTACTTCCATAAAAATAAAACCGCATATCTATGCGATTTTACGAATGTTTTTTATACAAACTTTTTTAATCTGTCCTAAAATTCGTTGACGATATATCAAACGGAATTTCAATATTCCCTGTTAAGAACGAAAACAAACTTCTTGCAGATGCGTACCCTTTCACATTAAATACAGCCGGATTACTTGTACCGTTTACACTGACAAATTCAAGTGTATATACAAGTTTACCGTCTTTATATTTTCTGTTATTACTGTCCAATCCCATATCATCTCTGATAAATTTATAGAACTTAGTTTTTGCCACTCCGACATTAAGATTAGTTATCTTATCTTGTCTGTATGAATCACCCATCGCATATTCAACCGAGCAGTTGATCGCTCGTTGCAAATGAATTTCTATTTCCTGCTGCATAATATGTATTCTGTAAAACTCACCTACTGTCACAATGAATGTTATCAGGAAAAATACAAGTATCATAACCATCAAAAGACCGCTGCCGTTTTTCTTTGCATTTAATCTTTCTTTAATCCTTACCAATACACACCACCTCTTATAATAAATATAGTTATAACATATGCGGCTGTCATAACAGGAATAAGCGGCAATCGTTTATTCCTGTCTGACTTGCTTAGCAGCATATACAATCCGCTACACAATACAAGCAACATAAATATGTAGATATACATATTTTGTGCACCCATCATAAGGTATATCAGATATATAATATCAAAATCAGCTCCTCCTACCCATTTTCGCAAAGCCCTTGCAAATAAACATATGCCTATGTAGACTGCCAACGATTCAATTACATATCTTGATATATTAGCACTTGATACAGCACCGATACTAAATACAAGTAATATTCCGGCTTGAAGTTTCCATGTAGAAATCTCCTCATATTGAATGTCCAATACAGAATAAAACACAAGTAATATAAATGTTATGCACATCATTTCCAATATTTCTCACTCATTCCCTTTAATTTAACCTTCATCGGGATATCAAATCCCACAGGCTTACTGCCAAGCGGAGTAAATACATCAAAGCGATAATTTGTAGTACATATCACATCAAATGTATTACGAAGTTGTATTTTTTTCTGTGCCGCATTAAAATAATTTGCACTCACTGACATATCAGCCTCTGAGCCTATATTGGTATTTGATTTTAGCTGATTGAAAAGTGCATTGGTTTCTGATGTAACCTGCCCCGATATTTCAATCTCACGAACCACACGTCTGCAAGTATAATTCAAATTCAAATATACCGTAAATATGCTGAAGAATGAAACAGCGGTTGCAATCATTGTAATAAATACAAGTGTCTTTATGATAATCTCATAATATGCACTGCCTTTTTTCTTTGCTTTTAGAAAAGCAGACATTCCCCTGCTTTTCTTCTTTACTTCTTTTTTCATTGCTTTATATGCCGAAAGCGGACTTTATCTTAGCGATAACACCGTCCCAGACCTCAACAATGGCGTCTTGATAATTCTTCATGAAGAACGCTCCGACAACGACAACGATAAGTATGACTATAAGCCAACCTGTTATTTGGTCGCCCTTAGTATTTTTAAGAACACGTTTAGATTCTGACATAAACGAATCCTTTGCAATTTTTGTTTTTATAAGTAATTTATTCATTTTATCAAACCTCTTTCTTTTACATTATTCCGCCCAAAGAATCAAATAAATTTACGCCCACAACATAGAATAATGTAAATATACCTATCACTACAATAGGTATAACCATCATTTTCACTCGTCCCGGGCGTTTATTTAACTCTCGACACATGGTTTCATGTGACAATAGCGACATATCAGACAGTAAATGATTTAGTGATGCTTCCTGATTATCTCCACGATTTATTGCAATGAGCGATTTTGCAAGACGTGACATATACGCATTACCTACTCTGTTTTCAAAATCAATCATTGCATTTTCAAAATTACCCGATTTTAAATCAAGTATCAGAACCTCAATATCATATTGAAGTCCCTTGCTTGCAATTTCGCCATAGTTTTCCAAAAGCTTTATAACATCTTTTTCAGTTTTCAGTCCTTGTACAATAGCACGAACAAACTTAGGCAGTTCTCGCTCTATACACTCATCTTTTTCTTTGAGTTTGTCATTAACCTCACCGAAAAAATGAAAATATACTATAACCGCCAATATACATATAACAACACTCATTGACGGCATTATTGCCAATGATATAATCCCACCGATTATTAATGTTCCTGCCGACATTACAACAGCCCTTGCATAGTATTCCTGCGGTGTAAAAATAAATCCCGCACGCTCCAGTTTTATTTGCATTCTTCGTTCTTTGAAGTCATCAAGATGAACTATCAGTGCTACTATTTTAATGACGGGTAGAAGCAAACGCTGTTTAAGCATTTCCGTCATTCCTGCTTTCCCCGAAATACTACGCAAACGCTGTGATGTACTGTATGGCGGTAATTTTAATAATCTGCCGCTAATCATAAACATTCCTACAAAAATCAGAATAAATATCAAAAACTTCATACTTTTTTCCTCCTGTTACAACGGCTTATTTATTCTTAATGTCAAGAATGCCGATATAATTGTCAATAGCAGCATTAATACTATAAGCAGTCTTCCTACAAACGTATTTATAAGAATGTTAAACCATTCTGCATTTGAAAAACGCAGTATCAGAATGATTGAAAATGCCAGAATTATAGACATAAAATATTCTTTCCAAACATTCATCATCACGGTATCAGCCTCTATTTGTAATTTCTTTGCATCGTTCATACCGTCTATTACAGCCGAAAGAATAAATCTCATATCACCCGATTTTTCTTGTGACAATATCAAAATATCAATCCATTCCGAAAAATATTTATTGTTTATTTTAATCTCCAATCGTCGCAAACATCGGCGTATATTACTGTCAATCAAGGTTACATCAGTGATAAATTCCGCAAACGGTTTTTGAATATCTAACTTTGACAGATTTTCATTTGTCGCCTTTATAATATCATTGCAAACTATATAGCTGTCAGTTATAATGCTTAAGGTATTCTCCAAAAGTTCGTCCTGATTACGTTTATACCATCTTGACTTTACTTTCAGAAATATATACGGTATTGGAATAAATGCAAAACCCGTTACCAATGCCAGAGTTGTATCGGTAAACAACATCTTTCCTATGCCTATTCCGCTACCCATAGCAACAGCAATCATAGCAGAAAATATCTTCATATTACTTCCGCCCATTGATACTGTGTTCTGTATTGTTGTAATAATGCGGTCTTTTAACGCCAATCTGTCAAAGCGTTCATCTACATTTCGAAATTTCTCTTCCTGTACTTGCTTGGCTAATGAAATATATGATTTTCGTCTAAATGGATTTATTCCGATAATAAAAAATGCTCCTATAATTAGGAGCACGAATATCATAATTAATATTATATTTTTCAATCTTAAAAACCTCCTTAAATTTCTGCATACAAAAAGCAGACCTTTTACAGTCTGCTCAATATTTCTTTAAAATACATCCTTGAAAATATCATCACCATATTTATTATAAAGTTTTCCGGCAACCTCATAACAATATTCATCATCTCGTTGTGATATGACAACAATATTCATAACTTTCTTTTCTATAACTAAAGTGTAGACAACACGAATTCCAATTCCTCTATATTTTATTTTAAAGAATCTTGTTAAATTATTTCCGCCTTTATTCCCAAGTGGTTTTCCATATCCAGTAGGTATCGGAAGCGGATTTGTACTAACCTTGGCAATACCCTTTAAAATTTGTTTTTTTAGTGAATTGTCCAAGCTATGCATATCAGCTTCTGCCTCACTCAAAAATTTAACATTCCACATTATTCAATCTCCACATCATCCATATCTTCAAAAATTTCTTCTTTTGTAAAACCAAATTCCGATATAACGTCCTCAAAGTCTTTTGTTTTTTCTGCCTTTTCAGACCTTGCAGATGCAATATTAAACAGTCTTATTTCTTCGATTTTATCAAGTAAAGTTTCCATTTTTGAGGCTTTTTCCACAAGTTCACGATAACTGTCAAGAGATATTACCATTGCTGTAGGCTGATTATTCTTCAATACAATATATTCTGTATTATTATTCTTCACATCATCAAATATACGAGATGTTTTACCCTTGCTGAAATCTGAAATTGGTATTAGTCTTTCTGTAAAATTAAGAATTTCATTATCCATAATATTTTGTCCTGCTTTCATTTTAATCCCTCCCTATAATATATGATTATCTTTATTTCATTATACTGCTAGATAAAATGAAAGTCAATATATTTTACTAAAAATTTTTATGAATATTTTATGTAAACTGTTTTAATTCTTCCTCACTTGCACCACCGCAGCGCAGACGATGAATAAGTTCATCAGACATTTTTCCAACTTTCCTATGTTGCCCTATAACCTTTTCTATCTTGCCGTCAGCATCGTATATATTCTTTTTAATCTCGTACTTATACAATGTATTTCCAACTACTTTGCCGTCTTTTATCCCTGTACCCTCAAAGATTTCATCATATACACGTCTGCCGTCAGGTAATTGACGTTTAAACAAAACAAGCGGAATTGCTTCCAATATAAATTCAAGAATTTTAGATTCTGATAATCTAAGTCCCGTTGCTACACACATTGATAAAATACGATTATATGCGTCTACCGCTGAATTAGCATGCAATGTTGATATGATAACGTGACCTGTTCTTCCTGCCTCGACTGCTGTCATAGCCTCACTGCCACGCATTTCTGCCGGGATAATCGCATATGGATGGAATCGTAATGCCTCCTTTAACAAATCATCCATTGTAATAGGATTAGGTCCGTTTTTAGTAAGCGTTTGAACAACTCTGTTGGTCATTTTACCATTCTCATATTTTGCAATATTCAATTCTCTTGTATCTTCAATAGTGTAAATTCTTTTATTGTTATTAATACAAGAAATCAAATACGCCAAATCTGTGGTTTTACCGCTACCCGTACTGCCTGCTATCGCAATAGATACTCCGTTATTTATACATAGCGGCAAAAACTCCAGTTCATCTGCTGTTGCACTGCCATATTCAATCATCAATCTGCGTGTTATTACATTTTCTTTTTGACGCCGTATTGATGCAACGCCGCCGGTTTTACTGTCTACGCACGGTGGAATAATTGCAGATATTCTTACACCATCACCAATAAAGCTATCTACTTTAGGATTAGAACCGTCTATTATCGAACCACCAAGCCAAACCATTTTCTTGATTTTATCCATACAATCATCCGGAGAAACGAATGTTTCCTCCAACATCTCCACTTTATCGGGATAAATAACCTCTATACAATTCCACGCATTGATATTAACTTCTTCTACCTCTTCATCTTGAAGATATTTTGTAAGTATTCCGAAACCCGCCATATCTTCATATATTTTGTCTGCCAATACCGATATATTTGAGCAACCTTCAACTAACATTCTATTTTGATTAATGTATCGTATTATGAGATTTTTCAATGTATCTCCGGCTGACGGCGAATATATAACATCAATCAACTCTGCCGAATGATATTTTGATATGATATGTCGTATTTTATCAACCACATCTTTATATTTCATTGTCTGCTGATTGGAATTCTCTGAGTCAACATTCATATTTACATTCATCTTATATATAAGGTCATTTATATTAAAAACATCTATCATACAACTCCGCCTCCCTGCAAAATAATTGAACTTGTCAAAGCTTTCATCGCCGATATATATGCTCGTTCTTGTCTTAAATCATGAAATACAATAGCCTGTCCCGTATTTGCATAAACATTGGCATTATCAACATAACCGATTTCAAATTCAAATTTTAATCCGATACTTGATTTGTATGCAGATAAATCACACGACTTATCGTAACCGTTTAATATATGTACCGTCTTATACGACAAATTAAGCAAATTATTGACATTTTGCATACTTTGCTGCCAAATGCAATCCTTTACTGAGGGATGATGTACCGTTATAATCTTATCTGCCACTGTCATTCCTATACTGGATATTGGATTATTTAGTTCTGTATCACAATCTATAATAAGATAGTCGAAACGTATAGCCGCATCATCAATAATATCGTTGACACGTTTGTGCGATATTGCAGTAAGTTGTATTGCGTCAAATTTGTCGGGAACGGACAAAACAAACACTGCTGTTTTTCCTGCCTGCACAAACATATTTTTAGTTTCACCGTTCAGCAACGCTTGATATATCCCGCGGTCATCAGGTATATTACAACCGAAAATTGTTTGTATTTCTCCGTAATATATATTAGAAGATATAACGCCTACCGTAAAGTTACGTTGTGCAAGAGAATATGCAAGATTGACTGTTGTTGTGGTCTTTCCACTGCCGTTAGCACCCCAAACTGATATGATTTTTGCATTCATTATACCACACCCCGATTCTCCAATATCAAATGTACTTTTCCGGAATACTCAGCTTTAACAAGTCTTTCTGCCTGTTCGTCATTTGCTATAAGTGTAACACTTGCAGCTATTGAGTTATCCTTATCTTCACTGTCATGAATATCATCCAGATTTTGAGCATCTTCGTTTTCGACACTGTAAATTTCAATATTTTTAAGTATATCGTCTATGACAACATTATCATCATCATAATATGCAACTGTCACTTTATCGCCCGACTTCAGATGATTTGCCACGCTTGCAGCATTACTCGGTACACTGACGGCAACAAGTCGTTTCCCCTCTGCAACCGCTTTATCCAATCTTTCGTCCGATACATAATCCGCGAATTTAGATGCATACAGATAATCGTCAGTTGTCATACTGACCTTTGCGTATTTTCCTACAATGTCATCAGTATTTTTAACCACAGTTTCCGGCAATCCATAACTTCCAACTTCAACAAGTTTTAACATCTCTGTTTCAATTTTTGTTCCTGCCGGAATATCGGACATTAAACGACATATAAATATCGTCTTTTCTTTTTGTTTATACATACTCGGCAAAATCAAAAATGCAAGTATTGCCGCAACAACAATACATATACCGCCTACTAAGATTTTATTCTCAAATACTTTCTTCAATCTTTATTACTCCTTCCTATAAAAAAAACTATAAAAAAAGCCTTGCAATTTCATTTGCAAAGCTATCGCTGTTTCTGTCAAACATATTAACGTTGTATTTCAATAATTGTTTGGGCGGTTCTGTGTCAAATAAAAATATATATGAATTTGATATTTGTTCCGCCCATTTTTCATCAAGCAAAAAATATTTACATTTATTTATGTGCCACGCATCCGACAATGCCATCACAATTTTTAATGATGATATTTTTAGGATTTCGATATTCTTATAGTTGTACCCGGATGATATTCCACAAAAATCTCCGTTACTGTCTATGTAAAACGGATTTCCAAGGTCGATTACTACTATGTCATAATCATTAAACTCCGAAATATCAACTGATTTTACGTTCTTATATTCCGCACGTCCATGTATATATCGAAATTCATCACCGCCGGATAAATTAATCGCCAATACTTTTTTGCCGTTTTCCGAAAAATACTCTGCCAAACTGGCTGTCATATTCGTAACACCCGCTCCGTGTGTTGTACCGAACACGGAAATAATCAAACATTCTTTATTTGATTTAACAGTATTACGTCTTTTCCATTTAAAATCTATAATCGGCTGTTTTCTCTTATTTACCTTTGGCTTACTTTCAACCTTTTTGATAGTTTCAGACTCCGCTGATTTTTCTGTTTTAACCGGTTGAGATTTTGGAATATCATCTGAGATTATTTCATCATATACCGCAGCTTCATTTATTCGCCCTTTATTGATTATAGATAAAATCTCAAACTTATCCATACCCTTTCCTTCAAATATAATATCCTCAACATTATACTGTTTACGGTACACATCAAATTGCGTCTGCACATACTGTTTTCTCAATCCGCTTAGAATAAGCAAAATTCGTGCAGTCTTAGTAATTGCTCTTATCTGTGCAATATAAGTTTCAATATCCTTAATCGCTGTATAACGCATTATAATAACATCAACATCAGAATGTCTTTCAACATCCATCACCAATGTTACTCCGTTAGTGCAATCATCACACATAAATGCCATATCTTGATTTTCTATATCTCTTTTCAGCTCATTCTGAATACTCTGGTCCGCAAATGCACTTATAATCCCACGCATCCCATCATCACTTCCTTTAGATATTGAAACGGCAACAGACTATCGGTTTCAAGCTTTTCGTACAGCTTTATTGAATATTCAAGTGCTTTCTCTGTATCTCGTTTGTCGTGTTTGTAGAACGCATGTAAAAGTACAATATTATCATCTCTTTCACAAAATATAATACGCACAACTTTTTTGGATACCTTGATTCTAAACTCGTAAAACTGTCTGTAACGCTCTATGATAAAATGTTTAACATGCGGTTCACACAGTATCTTGTTTTCCGATACAAGCATATTAATCTGATATCGAAATTTCTTTTTTATCTTATCATCTGAATATTTTAAAAATTCAAGTACCGGCGATACTCCGTTTTCATCACAATATATATAAATTTTTTTCAATAAATTCACCACACAATCTTAATATATCTTTAACTTAATTATCCTTTCGTTCAAGATAATCTACCATCAAAATTTCAATACGCTCAATCAATTCCTGCTCACTTTTAAAATGCCTGACGTATTTCTTTATGAACGTATCAACATATCTCTTTTCTGTATTTTTTGATTTTTTTAATGCTGTTGTTATTTGTTCAAGAATGTCATTTGTAATATTATGCTTGTACTTTTTCATTCGCTTGATATATTCATTATTCAGGACAGCTTTTTTATCTTTAAAGAAATATTGATATATCACATCTTGACTTCCACTTGGAAAATACGAAAGAGAAACTGCTATTTTGATTTTTATTTTGCCGCTATCAACCAGCACAAGTAAATCATCGATTAAATTATTTAACCGAATATACTCATATATGCTGCTTTTAGACACATCAAACTCCTTCGCCAATATGTTTTGAGTGTATTCGTCCACTTTTGTCCACCCGGTGGACAAACTTCCGTATTTATCTTTTTTCAGATACTCATTACGAAGTACATACATTTTTGCTCGTTCCGACGGTAATATCTTATCTCTCTGTAACAGATTTGATTTGATGACTATATTGGCAGCCTCTGTATCGGTACACTTAATGATACGCACATCAGCCTCCGATTCACCATTGAACTTTAATGCTTCCATTCGTCTGTGACCGCTTAAGATTTCATATTTTCCTCCAAACCCAATTACTCGCACAAGAATTGGATTTAATAGTCCATTCTCTTTTATATCCTCCGCAAGCATTTCGATTTTTTTGTTGTCTTCCACCTTAAACGGATGCTTTGAATATGGCTCCGTATCAGATAGCTTTATTTTGACTATCGGTGTCTGCTCAAATTCTTCTTGATAGTCCATCTCTATATCACCTCTTTCCTGCTAAAATTTTAATAATGGCTATTATATGTTTTCTCTATGTTCCTCTCCAACGGACCATTTTGATTTCTCCTTTATCTTGCAATAAAAAAAGAACCTTAATTTCATTTTGAAATTAGGTTCTTAATAATATATATCTTGTTTTTTATCTATTCCCAATCAATCTTTGTAATCATCATAAAATTCTTTAAATGATATTTTGTGAAATTGAAATGGTTTGTCCTATTATTTTTATTAGGTTGTCCTTATGAGGTTGCATCGACCCACAACTTGTTCCAACAAAAAATGGCGTAGGTATGCGTTTTTTTACTTGTTGTTCTTACGAAGTAGTAGTCTTAAGCAAGTTCAAATCATACAAATAAGCGGTTACACATAGTTTCTTTAAAGCATTTTCCACACGCTCCATGTCCGGCGTCAAGCACAACCTTTATATCGGAACTTGAAAAAGTCTGTAACGTTTCATAATGTTTTATACCTATACCAATCGCAATACCCACAACCGCAAATAATACCGCTATCACAATATGTTTTCTTGTAAATATCATACTACCCCTCACCTTTCAAGTAAGAATAATACATTAATATGTGATAAACGGCATTGTTATACACAAAAACAGAGCAGACAAAACATTTCTATGCTTTATCTGCTCACATATTATTTTCCTTCCAAAACGTCTTGAAAAGTTATTTTAGACATTTCATCTGCCAAAACTTTTTGTACTTTGTACAGCTTACGCTGAACTTTACATATGCCGTTATTTTTGCATGACTCTGGATTTTCCATACATTTATTTATCGCAATTTTACCGTCTATCGTTTCAATCACGTCTTTAAGCGTTATCTCCGACGGTTTTTTATTCAAAACATATCCGCCATTTACACCTCTGTACGATTTAATTATTCCGGCTTGAACGATTTTTCGTAAAATTTTTAAAGTGAATCTATATGGAATATCGTTTTTTTCGGCAATCGCTTTTGCCTCAATCTGTCTGTTTTCATCAGCCAACATAGCAATAATTCTAAGTGCATAATCTGCCTCTCTCGTTATTTTCATTGCTTTTCTGCCCCCTGACTGCTCTCCATAATTTCTAATATTTCCATAGCATACGAACGCGGAGTACGGCCGTGTATAACCTTGATTTTGTAATCGCAGTTATCATAAAACGGTTTTCTGTCGTCAAATCTTTTTTTGATGTTTTCAATGCTGTCCCGCTTTAAAAGCGGTCTTGTTTTTCTTGCTTCTTCAAGACGTTCCCGTATAACCGAAAAATCGGGCGACAGATTAAAAATAACACCTGTTTTTCTGAGATTTTCTATATTCTGTTCATTTAGTACAACGCCGCCGCCTGTTGCGATAACAACATTTTTCATTTCAGCCGCTTTTTTTATAACTTCACATTCAGTTTTTCTGAAATATTCTTCTCCGCACTTATCGAAAATTTCGTTAATTGTAATTCCCTCTTGTTCCACAATCATATCGTCCGTATCAACAAGATTATACTTTGAAATTTCAGAAATAGCCTTACTTATTTCGGTTTTACCCGTAGCCATAAAACCTGTAAGCACTATATTCATCTTCCGAAAACCTCCTTTTTGATTCTCTCACCCATATCGTCAGGAAGTTTTGTGTCTGTAAATAATTCATATGCAATAATTCCTTGATATATTAGCATACCAAGTCCGTTTAGGATTTTTGCGCCACGTTTTTCTGCCTCTTGCAAAAACAATGTTTTGTCGGGATTGTATATCATATCGACAGCCGCCGTATTTTCGTTTATAAATGATAAATCATTGATTTCTTCAATATTGTCAATCGGCATTACGTTTTCCTGCGGCTCCATACCTGCCGAGGTTGTATTTATGACTATATCAAATTCAAGCTTATCTATTTCAGTATTAACCTCAAATCCCGTACTCTTCAAAATATCCTCTGCAAGTGTCTTAGCCTTGCTCTTAGTTCTGTTCACAACAGTTATGCTTTTCGGCTTATTGTCAATTAATCTTATAAGCGTAGGGCGAACCACACCACCGGCACCGATTATAAGTATTCTGCTGTTTTCGATTTCAATACCGGCTTTGTCCAGTGCCATACAAAAACCGTCCGCATCTGTATTATAGCCGTACAATTTACCGTCCCTATTTACTACCGTATTTACAGAGCCAAGCTTTTTTGCACCGTCAGTTACAACATCTATGTACTTCATAACTTCAACCTTATGCGGTGCTGTGACGTTAATTCCGCTTATTCCGAGTGCTCTCATACCGCCTATTGCGTCCTTCAAATCTTCGGGTTTTACGCACCATGCTCCGTAAACATAGTTGTTATGTACGGTTTCGGATATGAAGTTGTGCATATTAGGTGAAAACGTATGCTCAACAGGATATCCGATTATTCCAAGCTGTTTTGTGTGTCCGTTTATTTCAAACATTATTTTATCTCCATTCATAAAGTATATATGGTATTATACCATAATTATATGAATTTGAATAGACTATTTTTTCGATTTAGACCTAAAAATAATCGACACCAAGAAACCGAACACAAGTGCCGCCGCAATACCGCCCGACGCTGCAGTTAAACCGCCTGTGAATATTCCCAAAAAGCCTTTTTCCGAAACGGCTTTTTCCACGCCTTTGCAAAGATTATATCCAAAACCGGTCAGCGGAACAGTTGCACCGGCTCCTGCAAAATCAACCAACGGCTGATATATTTTTATAAGCTGTAAAAATACACCGACCACAACAAACGTAACCAAAATTCTTGCCGGAGTCAATTTGGTTTTATCTATCAAAATCTGACCAACCGCACATATAAGACCGCCTACTATAAATGCCTTTAAATAGTCCATTATTCTCCCTCCTAAATTTCTATTGCAACTGCGTGAGCGATTGCCGGAATACTCTCGCCCTGTTCTATAATCATAGGATTCATCAACGCACCGGTCGCCATAACAAGCACCTTACTTAGATTATGTCTTTTAAGTTCTCTGTACACATATCCGCAAAAAACACTGCCGCAGCAACCGCAACCGCTGCCGCCTGCGTGAACGTCCTGTTCCTCAATATCGAAAATCATTTTACCGCAGTCCTTATGCTTTGTTCGTATGTCAAAGCCTTCTTTCAGCATTAGCTCCACAAGAATGTCCGAGCCGACAACCCCCAAATCACCAGTAAGTATCATATCGTAATAATCGGGAGTTCTGTGTGTGTCGTTAAAATGTGCGATAAGCGTATCAATCGCCGCCGGTGCCATAGCCGCACCCATATTGCTTATATCCGTTACGCCTTTGTCTATTACTTTTCCCGTTGTGACGTGCGTTATTTTCGGACCTGTTCCCTTTGATGACAATATCGCACACCCTGCACCCGTAACGGTCCATTGTGCCGACGGTGTACGCTGACCGCCGTATTCAAGCGGATTTCTGAACTGAATTTCCGACGAACAAAAATGGCTTGAAGTAAGACACATTGCATAATCCGCAAACCCGGCACTGACAATCATACTTCCGATTGACATACTCTCAGTCATAGTTGAACACGCACCGTACAATCCCAAAAACGGTATATCAAAATCTCTGACGCTGTAATGTGCACCCACGCACTGATTCAGCAAATCACCGGCAAGAATGTAATCTATATCGCTTTGTTGTAATTTTGCTTTTTCAAGTGCTAAAAGTGCGGTCTTTTTTTGGAGCATACTCTCCGATTTTTCCCACGACTTTTCACCTAAAGTATCGTCGTCAAGTATTACGTCAAATGTACTTTTAAGCGGTCCTTTTCCCTCTTTTTGACCCACTGTCGAGGCGGTTTCTATTATTATCGGCGGATTGTCAAACGTAACAGTCTGCCGTCCGAGTCTGTTATTCATATTATCATCTCCTTGTTTGTTAGTTTTCGTAAAAATACTTAATTTTATGCACAAAAAAATACACCTCTTAACATAGGTGTATTTTTGTTTGTCACCGATATTTTTTATACAGGATTGATTACCGACAATGCCGAATGTTCTTTGACGAAATGTTCTTCAAAACGTTTTTGAACATCTTCAAAAGTTATTGTCTTATACACATCGTAGAAATTGAAATAATCAATATCCATAAACAACATCTGTAAAAATGTCACTGCATAATCTTCTACATCATTCTGTGAACGGATATATTCGCCCCAAACAACCTTTTTAATTCTCTCAAAATCTTCTTTTGAAAGACCGTTCTTTCTTGTTTCTTCAACTTCGTTTATAACCGCCTCATACACTGCCTTAGGGTCACTGCTTTCACCGTCTATTGATGAATACGCATAATCTGGCTGCATTGTGTATTCAAGCGAAAATCTGTTGTTTATAAGTCCTTTTTCGTAAAGGCTCTTATAAAACTTTGAACTTCTTCCGAAAAGCATTTTTAAAATAATATTCGTTTCTATACTTTTCTTTAAAAGCTCATCACCGCCGAAACCGTTATTTGTATCTTTAAAACCTGTCATAAACAACGGCATTGCAACGCTCAAACTTTGTTCTGCGTACTGTTTTGCAACTTCATCAGGCTCTGTCGGATATACCTTTTTAATCTTTTCTTCAAACGGCTCATTCTTCTTTACACCGTTTTCAATAACTTTAAAAATCTTAACAGGGTCAACATTTCCGACAACAACTATCGACATATTTGACAAGTTATAAAATGTATCGTAGCACTTATACAAATATTCAGGCGTTATATGGCTTATACTTTCAACCGTACCTGCAATTTCTTTTTTGACAGGGTGTTCCTTGTACAGGCAGTTCAAGAAATTAAAGAACAACTTCCAGCTTCCGCTGTCGTCATACATTCTTATTTCCTGTCCGATAATACCCTGTTCTTTTTGTACGCTTTCCTCCGTAAAATACGGACTTTGAACATAGTCCATAAGCGTTTCGATATTTTCTTCGATATTAGACGTTGCCGAGAACAGATACGCCGTTATATTAAATGATGTAAACGCATTTGCATTGCCGCCGTACCTTGAAAATTTATCAAATACATTACTGCCGTCCGGCTGGTCGAACATTTTATGTTCAAGATAATGTGCTATACCGTCAGGCACTTCCGTTAGCTCACTCTCACCCGGTACGACAAACTTTGAATCGACAGAGCCGTATCTTGTACCGAATATTGCATACGTTTTGCTGTAATCTTTTTTAGGAATTATATATATTCCGAGTCCTGAAGAATGTGTTGTGTAATACAGTTCCTCACCTGTTTTGTCATTTTTTCTGTACTGCAATTCCATTACGCATCCTCCTTTCCCGTTAAGAAATACACTGTTTCAAGTTTAACGTTTTTAAACACTCTTGCAGCGTCCTCCATCGTTATCTTGCTTATCTTTTCTTTAAGCGTGTCTATATCATAATCAGTTCCGACTATTTTCTGTCCCAAATAGAATGACTGCAACATATCTTGGTCGTCCTTATATGATTCAAGTGAATTTATGATTGCATTAATGCTTGACTCGTATTCAAGCTGTGATATTTCGCCGTTTTTAACATTCTCAAGCTGAACAAGTATTTCATCATATGCCTTTTGGAAATTCTTAAATTCAATACCTGCGTTTACAAACAAAGCGCCTTTGTTTTTGTCAAGACTGCCCGAAGCATAATAGCACAAGCTAAGCTTTTCACGCACATTGTTAAACAACTTCGAGTGAGCGCCGCCGCCGAATATACTGTTTGCAACCATCAATGCGGGATAATCGCTGTCTGCAGGCTTTATGCCTGTTGAAAATCCCATACAAAGTTTGCCTTGTACAACGTCCATTTTATCAGTAATGTTTTTAACTTTGTTCTTCGGAACATATATTTCCGTCTTAGGAATATCCGCATTCTTAAACGCAATTTTGCCTGTGTATTTCTTTATCTTTTCGGCAAGTGCATTTGCGTCCGCATCACCGCATATATAAATATCAATAACAGATGATGTAATAATATTCTCATAATGCTTTTTCAAATTGTCGGCAGTTATTTTATCAATACCCTCTTGTGTACCGAGTTTTGAAATTGCATAATTTTCACCCTCAAACATTGTTTCGATACAGCGTTCTACAGCATACTGACGCTTATCGTTCATCATTGCCATTATTCTGTCTTTTGCGTTTTTCTTTTCCTGTTCGACAATTTCATCGCTGAATGAAGTCGATTCAAACATTATTGAAAGCATAAGGTCAATAACACTGTCACAAAGTTTTTCACCGTTCGGTGCATATTTATCGGAAATTGTTTCAAATGCAACGTGCAAAATATGGTCGTCACCGCGTTTTAAAACTCCTACGCCGACTCCGGCACCGTACAGATTTTCAAGATATTTTGAAATTGCCTCACTGTCACTGCAAAGTCTGCAGCCTCTTTTAAGCACATAAGGCAAAAGTGCGTTAAGCGACGATTCTTCTTCGTTTAAATCTCTGTGAATATATACGTCAATCGTAGTTGTTTTCAACTTCGTCATAGGTATATAATACAGATTTATATTTGAATTTATATTAATACTTTCCATTCCGTTTCTCCTTTACTGTTTTTAATATATTTTACCCCAAAATAAACCATATGTCAATCATCGAAAATCCTCAAAAATTACATCTATGATGTGATTTTTAGAGTTGTCTACAGACTTAAACATAGCTTTCTATATCCCTTAATGTCATATCTCGGTGCAGTGCAAGATTAATTCCGTTTGCAACGGTTTTAGCCGTTCTTTCGATTACAAGGTCAATGTCCTTTGTCGTAACCATAAGCGGTGCAAGCTCTTTTGGTATTTCAACCTTTGATATTGTTGCGGCGTCTATAACGGTCGGTACACCTATCGCAATCACCTTTGCACCAATCGTTTCTTCATTAAGACATTCTCTGTTATTTCCCACACCAGCACCCGGTTGAATACCTGTATCCGATATTTGTACAGTGGTCGAAACACGTCTTATATCCGCCGCCGCCATTGCGTCAACGGCGATAATAAAATTCGGTTTCACCTTTTCGCTTACCGCCTTGATAATCTCCGCAGTTTCAATGCCTGTTGTTCCGAGAACTCCGGGTATCAACGCACATACACCGCTTATATTATCATCAAAAAAATCTTTCATATTCTGTTTTATATGATGTGTCACCAACAGCCTTGACACCACTTCCGTACCGAGTGCGTCAGGCGTTATGTCACGGTTTCCGAGTCCTACGACAAGTGTAAGGCTGTCACTTTTTATATCGGTCATTTTACGAATTTCCTCCGAAATAAGAGTGCATACCCTTTCGTATATATCAATACTGTATTTCAAATTCGGCGACTCAATCGTTATATAATTGCCTATCGCCTTGCCGAGTGCCTTACTTCCGTTTTCGTTTGTTATTTCTATATTCGTAACGGTTATTCCGTCCTCTGTACGCACATCGGATATAACACCGTCTATTTCCGTTGCATTTTTCGCCTCACATCTGCTGAGTTCGTGTGCCTCCACCGCCAAGTCTGTTCTTATATTCTGCATTTATACAATCTCCTTTTTTCATCTATCTTTTGAAAAAACAGAGATTATTATACAAAAAAGAGCGATACGGTTGTATCGCTCATATTTTCGATTATTTTCCAAGTGCATTGTCTATGTCTGTTTTTAGTTTATCCTTGTCACTGCACTTAAATTCAATAGCCGAGATATTATTTGATGTATCAAGCATAATAAGTGCCGGAGTTTGGTCTTTTACCAATGAGAAGTTTTCAAGTGCCTCGGGATTTTCGTCAACATTTACAAGTTGAAAGTTGATTTTGTCCTTATATTCGTTTTCAAGTTCAGTGTACATTGTGTTTGTTGCGTCAAAGTTATCATCCGCATTTGCCACAAAGTACATAAATGTAGGAGTTACCTTTTCTGTGCTTTCTGTTTGTGCTGTGTCTGTGCCTGAATCTTTTGTACTTCCGCAGCCTGCAATCATTCCGACTGCCATAACGGCTGACATTGCCAATGCTATAATTTTCTTTTTACTCATCATCATTCTCACCTTTCAATTTATCTTTCATTATATCTAAAGCACGATTTGCTATTTTATTATAGCGTTCGGCTTTATTTCTTATTCTTTCGTTAAGTCCGTCTATAATGCCGAAATTCGCATTCATAGGCTGGAACTTTGTATTTGCAGAATTTGAAATATAAAGCGGTAATGCACCGATACAAGTTTTTGAATCCGGTTCAAACATATCTTTTCCGTTAAGCATAGCCGCCATATTATATCCGGCAAGTATTCCGCTTGACGCCGACTCAACATAACCTTCGACACCCGTTATCTGTCCCGCAAAAAATACTTTCGGGTACTTCTCCATTTGATAATACTTATTTAAAAGCGTCGGAGAATTTATATAAGTGTTTCTGTGCATAACTCCGTAACGCACAAATTCGGCATTTTCAAGTCCCGGAATCATTGAGAACACGCGTTTTTGCTCTCCCCATTTCAAATTCGTCTGAAAACCGACAAGGTTATAGAGCGTACCCTCTTTATTATCCTGTCTTAGCTGAACAACCGCATATGCGTCGTCCTTGCCCGTCTTTGGATTGACAAGACCGACAGGTTTTAACGGTCCGAACACAAGCGTCTGTTCACCTCTTTTTGCCATAACCTCAACAGGCATACATCCCTCGAAAGCCTTTTGATTTTCAAATTCTTTAAGCGGTGCTGTTTCAGCCGTGATAAGCTCGTTATAAAAAGCGGTGTATTCCTCTTTTGTCATCGGACAGTTGATATAATCGGCAGTACCTTTATCGTATCTTGCCGCTTTGAAAACTTTGTCTTTATCAATACTTTCTTCCGTCACAATCGGTGCGGCTGCGTCATAAAAGTACAATTCGTCCGAACCTGTAATTTTCTTTATTTCATCGGCAAGTCCGTCCGAAGTAAGCGGACCTGTTGCGATTATTGTATATTCGTCGGGATTGATTTCCGTAACTTCTTCATTAAATACGGTTACACGCGGATGATTTTTAATTTTTTCCGTTATATGCTTTGCAAAAACATCTCTGTCAACCGCCAAAGCACCGCCCGCGGGCACACGGCTTATATCAGCCGCCTCCATCATAACCGAATCAAACATACGCATTTCTTCTTTTAAAAGACCGCACGCATTTTCAATTCTGTCAGCCTTCAAAGAGTTTGAACACACAAGTTCCGCAAAATTTTCATTTGAATGTGCCGGTGAATACTTTACCGGTTTCATTTCGTAAAGGTCAACGTCAATTCCCTGCTTTACAAGCTGCCATACCGCCTCACAACCGGCAAGTCCGGCTCCTATAACTTTTACTTTCACTTCTTTTCGTCCTTTAACTTTCTCTCATATTTACAATCTTCATTATAGCAGAAAATCTTACCGTTTCTGCCTTGCTTTTTAAGGAGCAATCCGCCGCACTGCGGACAAGCTTCATCCTTAACAGGCATATCCCATACCATAAAGTCACACTTCGGCGAATGTTCACAACCGTAGTAAACCTTACCTCTCCTTGACTTTTTAACAAGTATTTCACCGCCGCACTTAGGGCATTTCGCACCTGTTTCTTCACGGATAGCCTTTGTATTTTTACATTCGGGATAACCCGGACAAGCCAAGAATTTACCGAATTTACTCAGCTTGTACACCATTTTTCTTCCGCACTTTTCACATACGACATCCGATTCTTCGTCTTTAATCTGAATTTTTTCAATGTTCTTCTGTGCCTTTTCAAGTGTATCCTTAAATGACGGATAAAAGTCGTTAATCAGCTTTTTCCAATTCAATTCGCCTTCTTCAACGCTGTCAAGCTCTTTTTCCATATCAGCCGTAAATTCAACGTCCACAATATCCGAAAAGTTATTTTTCATAATTTCCGACGTAACAAATCCAAGCTCTGTCGGAACAAGCTGTTTCTTACTTCTTACGACATATCCTCTTGACACGATTGTTGAAATAGTCGGTGCGTACGTTGACGGTCTGCCTATGCCGTTTTCTTCAAGCTCCTTGATAAGCGTAGCGTCCGAATATCTTGCGGGAGGTTGAGTAAAGTGTTGCTTTTCCTCCGAACTTTTAAGTGTAACGGTTTGATTTTCTTCAAGGTTAGGAAGCATTTTTTCTTTCTTTTCCTTGTTGTCCGTTGACTCAACGTACACCGTCATATAACCCTTAAACTTTATGTTTGAACCGCTTGCCTTAAATGTATGACCGTTTGCGTCAATAGTTACCTGCATTGTGTCATATACCACACTTGTCATCTGACTTGCGGCAAATCGTTCCCAAATAAGCTTATAAAGTCTGTATTGGTCGTTTGTAAGTTTATCCTTAATATCAATCGGCTTTATGTTTATTGAAGTCGGTCTGATAGCCTCATGGGCGTCCTGTGCATTCTTTTTTGTCTTGTATTGCTTTGCCTTTACATATTCGCTTCCGTAATTTTCAGTCAAATATGCAACCGCCTCTTTCTGTGCGTCGTCGGCAATTCTTAGCGAATCTGTTCTCATATACGTTATAAGACCTATTGTTCCTATCTTTCCGCCGAGGTTAATACCTTCGTAAAGAGTTTGTGCAATCTGCATTGTTTTTGCCGCTTGGAAATTATACTTTCTTGACGCGTCCTGCTGCAGAGTACTTGTCGTAAACGGCGGTTGAGGATTACGCTTTTGCTGACCTCTTTTAACCTTTTCTATAACAAAATCGGCATTTGCTATTGCATCCGAAACTTTCTTTGTTTCTTCGGCATTGTTTAGCTTTACTTCTTTGCCCTTTTCACCGTAATATTTTGCATTAAAATCCTTTTTACTTTTCGGATCATTCAAAACCGTTTCGATTGACCAATATTCCTGAGGAGTAAAGTTTTCGATTTCTTCTTCCCTGTCACATATAAGCTTTGTCGCAACAGACTGTACACGACCGGCACTAAGTCCTCTTTTAACCTTTTCCCAAAGAATAGGACTGATTGTATAACCCACAATTCTGTCAAGCACACGTCTTGCCTGTTGTGCGTCAACAAGATCCATATCAATCTTTCTCGGCTGTTTTATTGCCGCCTTAACGGCTGTTTTTGTAATTTCGTTAAACGTTACACGGCAATTTGACTCGGGGTCTATTTTAAGTGCCTCCGCCAAATGCCAGCTTATTGCCTCACCCTCGCGGTCCGGGTCAGTTGCGAGATAAACTACATCTGCTTTTTTAGCCTCTTTTTTCAGTTGTGTAAGCAGCTGTCCTTTACCGCGTATTGTTATATATTTCGGTGTGTAATCATTTTCAAAGTCTATACCCATTTGACTTTTCGGAAGGTCGATTATATGCCCCATAGACGCCATAACTGTATAGTCCTTGCCAAGATATTTTTTTATTGTCCCCGCTTTCGCCGGTGACTCCACTATTAACAGCTTTTTCGTTGCCATATAATTTCCTCCGTATCTATAATTTCAGTTGATATTTACTTCCGGGAAGTTTCTTAACCAATCCCTTGACTTCAAGCATTATAAGCTTTGTATTTATCTCGCTTACATTTCTTTTCAGTTCCCTTGAAAGTTCATCTATCTGCATATCGCTTTTCTTTAATATATCTATTATCTGTTTTTCAAATTCATTTAGTTTGCTGTATTTACTGTCATCAACAATTTTTTGTATCGGCTCACTTTTTACCTTTTTAGGTATAACTTTTTCGGCATACGGATATTCGCTTATTATATCCGCTGCGCCGTTTATCAGTTTTGCACCCTGTTGAATGATTTTGTTCGTTCCCAAGGAATTTGTATCTGTAATATTTCTCGGTACCGCAAATACATCTCTGTCATTTTCAAGTGCATATTTTGCTGTTATAAGCGCGCCGCTCTTTTCCGGTGCTTCCGTTACGAGTATTCCGCGTGACAGTCCCGCTATAATTCTGTTCCTTGCAGGAAAATGATTTCTTACAGGCGGTGTACCGGGTGCGTATTCTGATATTATACAACCTTTTTCGGTAATTGCTTTGACAAGTTCAACATTTTCCGACGGATACACTATATCAAGTCCGCTGCCGACAACACCGACTGCCACTCCGCCGACATCAAGTGTTGCCCACGCACCGACCGTATCAATACCTCTTGCCAGTCCGCCGACAGTCACCGCACCGTATTGTGCCAATTCGCGGCATATCCTGTCCGTCACAACACGTCCGTATTCCGACGAATTTCGTGTACCCACAACGCCTATTGTAAGCACCTTATCAAGCTCCAACACCTTGCCCTGTACATACAAGACATACGGCGGACTTGATATATTCTTTAATATTTGCGGATAGCTTTCACTGTCGTAAACCAATATTTTCTGATTTAATTTTGCGGTTTGTTCAAGTATTTTTTCTGCTTTGGATAAATCCTTATCTGCAAGACTTGATTTTATTTTGTCACTCAAACCGTATATATTATTGAAGTTTTTTGAAAAATATATTTCTTCAACAGTTTTAAAATACTCTAAAAGTACTTTAATTTTTGATGGCGTAACACCGTATTTAGTTGTAAGCCATAACCAATAAAGTATATGTTCCATCAATCCACCACCTAAAATACATCTGTTACATTACTACAAATCTCAAAAATTGTCAAGACCTTTGGCGAACAAGTTCGTACATTAATATCGCCGCCGCAACTCCCGCATTTAGCGATTCGGCTTTCCCTAAAATCGGAATTTTAACGCATTGACACATTTTCTGAACATCTTCCGATATTCCGTTTGCCTCATTTCCTACTATTATAATAGTAGGTTTTTTCATATCCGCACTGCGGTAATCTATTGTATTGTCACCAAGTGCACCGCCGATAAGCTGAAAACCGCTGTTTTTGTATTCGCTGAGTTTTTCATATGACACACCTGTCACAACTCTCATATTGAAAAACGAACCCATACTTGAACGCACCGTTTTCGGACTGTACAAATCAACGCACCCATCCGACAACAACACTCCGTCAAATCCTGCCGCATCAGCCGTTCTGATTATCGTTCCGAGATTACCCGGGTCATTTATACAGTCGCAATATATATATGATTTTTCCGTGTCGGGTGTAAAATCTGTTTCATCTTCGATTTTCACAACCGCAAGTATGCCCTGCGGTGCTTTTGTATCGCACATTTTCATAAATACGTTGTCTTGTACCTTGTATAATGAAATATCTTTCGGATATTTGAATTTTTCGTTTTCAAAAAAACTGTCCGATACATATAGTGCCGCTATCTCCCTTTCGGAATTTAATGCGTCCGATACCGATTTTATTCCTTCTATTGTATACTCACCGTATTTCTGCCTTGATTTTTTCTGCGACAGCGATTTTACATATTTGCATTTATTGTTTGATGAAGAAGTAATCTCTAACATAAATCATTTCCTTATCTATTCTATATAAGTATTTTCAACTAATTATATACCCTTTTTTTGAAATTGGCAACAATTAATTTAAGTAACAAAAAAAATTCGTGCAACGTATTATACCATAAGAACTTTTAAGGAGATGATTTTAGTGGAAACAAATGTACTGTTCGCGCTGTCGCTGACGGTTATGGCAGGACTTGCAACCGGAATCGGCAGTATAATAGCATTATTTGCAAAAACCACAAATACAAAATTTCTCGCCGGCTCGCTCGGATTTTCAGCCGGAGTAATGATATACGTTTCAATGATTGAAATTTTTCAGAAGTCACGCACATATATCGCATCAGCTACAAATGACACTGTGGGATATTATATTGCGGTAGTATCATTCTTTGTCGGAATACTTCTTATCGGACTTATAGACTACTTTGTGCCGTCAACAGATGGTGATATAGGTAATCTGACCGAAAACGAAACCCGCTCGATTTCCCTAAAACGTATGGGCTTTATGACCGCCCTCGCAATCGGCATACATAACTTCCCCGAAGGCCTCGCAACCTTCACCTCCGCCCTAAAAGACCCTCATCTCGGGCTTGCCATAGCTGTATGGATAACAACAAGATACCCAACCAAAAAGAACATAAGCATTTTGCCTATGTTCTTTCTTAATTATATAAGGTTTTTAATATATTTTTTAGAAGGATATTCAATTTATTTTAATATTCAAATCTTTTAGCCGGATATGTTTTTAATAAATCCATATCTCGACCTGAAATTGTACAATCTTCTTTAGGGGTTTTCCAATAGTAATCGAAATATTCTAATAATCTTTTTGAGTATTTTTGAAGTTGTTCAAAACATTGTTTTTCGTCTTCGTTTCGAGCTAAATCAGGCATTCTATATATACTGAATAAAAATTTTTCCCTATTTTCTTTAGAATACTTTCTTTTAGCTGTTCTTCTAAATTTTTCAGGAATTTTTCTTAATTGTCTAGGCAATTTTAAAATATTTATATCATAACAATATTTTATACCCCGAGATTTTGTTGCCAATAATATTCCGTTTCCGTCAAACATTGAATTTACTCTTTTAGTTGTATTAAATTCTTTTCTTTTGTCATTTAAATCTTTATCCTTAATATAAGTATCAAATACATTACATTCAAGTGACATTATCCTTTCATTAGCACTTATATATTGATATTTATTGAAATTATGTATTATTTCTTCTTCTCCTTCGGAAATTTCACTCTTTAATTTGATATATGATTTGTCATATATTTTTTTATCGTAAAACATCACCAACTTAGATTCAGAAATCGGACAAAAAATAACTTCACCAATATTGCTTAATCCTGTATTATCCGCTTCTATCGGATTAATGTATATAACCGGAACATCTGATGTTATAAACGGTATGTTTGTTTTATTGTTTATGATAATTATATCTAAGTCACTATTTTCAATAATGAGTCTGTCTGCGATACTTAAAACATCTTCTGGTTTGACATCATCTTTCACTTCTTTTTCTACATTCTCCCTAATCACACTTTTATCTATTTCTTGATAACATTCTGACATCAACTCAGATTTTAGCATTGATATTAATTTTTGACTATGTTTTAATTGTGCTTTTGTTCTAATGATTTGATATACAAAAAATTCTAATATATTATTCATATCTAATTTTGAAATGTTTTTATTATCTTTAGCTTTAGCTATCGATTTTGACCAAATACTCTCTTTTTCAGTGAGTTTATTTTCAATATGTCCATCTTCATCATAAAAATATTTTTCGCAACAAATACTTTTAGTAGGTATTTTTTCTATATATATCATTTTATCAAACTGATAAAATGATATAAGTGCTTTTTCTTTATTAGTTTCTTCATTTTTGACCTCAGAAAAATTTTTCATATAAAAACGAGGGACATAGTGCTGATTAATTGTAGTTTGTTTTTCCATGTTTATATTTCCTCTTGTTTACTTTATTATATTTCTAAAATTTATAAATTAATGTAATTTATATTTGATTATATCACAATAAATTCTTATATACAATTAGTTTTAACAAAAAAATAAGGGTGGCATTACACCACCCTCAAAACTACTTATTATATATACCACATCTGTGCTCACGACAAATTGTCCTTAAATCTTTGTAGGATAAACCTAAACGACCTTGCTCATCTCCAACTAATGCACCGTAATCCATAGCCGCTTGCACGGCTTTTCTTGCCCAATCGGGCATATTGTCGTCCACATAATCGTAAATCATTGTTGTTTGTACTACAGCGACCAACTGTCTGTTGACATCTTGTAAATCAGCGATTTTTGCCGCTTGTGCGTTAATTAAATCTTTTAGTTCATTGTACTGTGACATAGTTAAATCCTCACTTCCTGTTAATCTTTTCTTAAAATTATCCCACAGCTCCGGCTGACGTACAAAAGGTTCGGGACACTTCTTGTCCCACACATCATAGTGTCGTAATACGTTTTCTACCGGCACACCGTATTTATTCATCAAATACCGTGTTAATTTAATTGTCTGTTCCACAATCCCGTCACGAATATAGTATTTACCGTCCGCACCGATACGACTACACATTTCAATCGAAATACTGTTCATATTCCTACAATACGGGTGTTTGTAAATTTTTGTACCACCGACAGCCCACGCCGCCCATTTATCGGGTACAGATTGATATATTCCGTCATCACCGATAAAATAATGTGCAGACGCACCACGATTTGCACCGCTGAAATAATTGCAGTTGTTCAATGCCGTATCGCCGTTATTTGACGTAAAATGAATGACGATATATTTAATATCGACATTCCTGTATGTGTAGCAATTAGACGTGTGGCACTGCGGACCCTGTTTGATTTGAATATCCATTGTTTATACCTCAATTCTTTTTTTGAATTTCAGGAAGACCTGCTATAGATGTTAGTAGAGAAAGTACACCTGCAAGTGCAGAAGCACTCGCTACAAGTACCCAATTTACATCTCCCATAGCTACCGCAGTACCTATAGTGGCAACTGCTGTCTGAGCAACTGTCTTGATTGCTCTTATTCCTGCCGCTTTAATCCATTCTTTCATTTTTACATACCTCCTAATTTTAAAATACTAAAAACCCAACATTTTAATAAAATAACCTATCAAACCGCCGACTAATGCCGTAATAACAGCAGTAATTACTGTTTCATATCGTTTGTTAGGTTTCTTTTCGATTTCGTCTACACGTTCCGTGATGTCATTCACATCTTCACGCATTGCCTTTGTTTCCGTAGCTATAATGTGAACGCTTTCGGTCAACTTGTCCAACGTATCAATTCTGTGGTGTGCCGACTTCGTGGACTGTTCCACGGCAGTCAGCCGTTCCCACATTTCTTTTTGCTCATTTTCCATCATTGCCTCCATTTTTCCGTATTATCACTACTCCTACTACATCACCCAGTTCCACAGTACCGAAATTACGGCTATCTAAACTGTGTCCCCTGTTGTCGCCCATTACCCACAATTCATTTTCAGGGATTGTAACGTCAATGCTTTCGCCTGATTGTTCTTGCGGATTTATGTATGTTTCGTTCTGCCATTCGCCATTTATCGCTACACTGCCATATGTGCTAATCGTCAAATGGTCACCGCCAATAGCAATAACACGTTTAATCAACATATCACCGCCATGCGAAATAACTACAACATCACCACGTTCAACATTTTTGAAAAACGGATTATACAGCAACCTGTCACCGTCATGCACTGTCGGCATCATACTATGTCCTGATACTGTAGTACAGCATATCAATCCCGATGTAACCAGATTAAATATTATCTGTGTAGCCGATAACCCCATTTTTTTCAGTCTATTTATGATTTTTTGCATTTCTTCCGCACCTCACTGTTTTTGTATTTCAACTGTCGTTCTTTGTATGCACACACCGCTGACATATTGATAAAATCAATAATTGAAAATGCAATGCAACCAATGAAATACACTGCGATGCAGTCTGCTTTCAAACCCAATAATATAAATAATACTGTCGGGAATATGCTACTTACAATTGCCGCTATTGTACTGCCTTTACGCATTATATCACTTCCCTTCCGACTTCAACTTTGACTGTTCTATATTCAGTATCTGAAATTTTTTTCAATTTTGCTATGGCATAATCATAGCCGTCAACGTCCTGTCGTTTGATGCGGACATAAATTTCATAAATGCTATCGCTAATATGCTGAATTGTCACATTTTTAGACGGAATTTCTGTGCGTTTGTTGGTTTGCTCGTCCGTATAGAATATTTTATACGGTACTGATTTACCGTTTTCAATAACATAACCGACAGTGATTTTATACTGTTGTTCTGCTTCGCGATACGGATCATCAACCATTCTATTCGTAATTAATCCTATTGCAAAAATAATGATAACCAATCCCAACATCACCCAATATATTGGTGCAGGGCATAGAAACATGCCAGCCCATACAAATTTAAAATATCTGCTCATGCTACCCCTCCGTAATATTCAAAATGCCGAAATATTTATTGTATCCTGCATATGTGTCACGAATGATATATCCGTATGATGATGACGATATATATACACGATATTTCCCAATCTCGGTGGGTGAAACCGTTGTATATTCATCCTCGTTCACATTGAATGTATCATCATTCGCAGAATACGTTTTATATTTCACATTCACGTCACATTGTTTTGACAATTCAACATTGAAACTATGTGGCTGTCCGTCGTATTTTACCGATTGGACTTTATCTGATGTTACATTAACAGCATTCACTGATATTGACATATACAAATCACATTCACCTATTCTGTAACACGACTTATCCGCCGATGTAATTCGTACATATCCTCTGTTTGAACCGCATTTTGTCATGCTCAAAACATCACTGCCGTTATCGTTGAAATAAATTTCAAATTCAACATCACTGTCATTAATACATTCTGCCGTGATTGTATGCGGTTGACCGTCATATAAAAATGAACGTTCTCCAGTCTGCTTGAAATTCAACGTTTTAGGTCTGACACTGATTAAAATATCTTTGGACAGTGTTTTTCCGTTGCTATCGGTCACTTGAACACCCCAATTATAGCCGCCTGTTTGCATTGGTGTTCCTGATATAGTTCCGTCTGATGTCATTGTGATACCGGGAATATTGGAACCCCAAGTTTGTTTCCAAGAGTACGGTGGACTTCCGCCCTGTGCAGTTAATTGCCCTCTACATTCGGTCTTATATTCGCCCAAATACAAATTACTTGTCGTAATCTCAAAACGCTGTATTTGACGGATTTTATCACCATATTCTGAAAACGGTGTATCATCAGGAACATCAACACCACCGTCTATAATTGCCTGCCGTATTTCCTGTTTGACCGCATAACAAAATGTTATGCGGTTATATAAATTGATTAAATACTGCATAATTGGCGATTTTTCAGTCGGATATTGATATTGGGGTGCATATGTATCATTAGAATATAAATTTCGGATATTTTTAGCATAATCGGCATATCCTCCGGTAACAGTACCACCCTTTTCAGCGATAGCCGCCCTAATATCCTCAAATGATGCCATCATTAATTTGAATTTTTCGCAAATCGTCATGATGTTTCCTCCGTCACACCATTTAATTCATCTAACATATCTGACATAGTACCTAATTGTGTATTCATTATTTGCAGTGTACTGTCTAATGAATTAATATTGGATGATATGTCTGACATTGATTTTGAAATGGCTTTGAGGTGTTGTTCAGCAGTTTCCACATTGTCTTTTACCATTCCGGGAACGTCTGCCTTGTCGGCATATCCCGGAATTTTAAATCCCTTTTCTGTTGTCGTTGCCATGCCAATCACCTCACATTACAGCTACTATATCACCGTTATCATCTTTTTGAATTAATCTGTGATATTCAAAATCGCCACAGTCTGAACTTGACGAAATTTCAGCAGAAAAAATATAATTGTCCGGTGGTTGTGGTCCTCTGCCTGACACTGTTGTGCCGCATATCAACGATATATTACCACTGTCATAGTTGTAACATATATACATATAGCATTTATCATATGATTGTGTAGGATAGGTTGCAGTACCTGATACTTCTTTTCTTTCTATATAATTCACTTTAGGTTTTACCACGATATTATAACCATCATGTCCTCCTTGACTGATAGAATATTCTAAATCAATTTTTTTGATTGAATTGATTTTTTGAATTGCCTTTTCCAATCCATCAAATTTGGTGTGAACATCATTATTGAGTTTATCCAATGTTACCACACTGCCTGCAAGTTTTGTACCCGTAACAGAACCGTTAGCAAGTTTTTCTGTGGTAACACAACCGTTCGGATGATCCAACACTGTTGCGGTTTTATGTGTTTCAAAATCATCACGTGTAACCTCGTTGTTTAGCGTGACATTCACATTTATATCTGACGCATTTGATATAATATTCAAAAAATCAATAGTTCTGTACACATGGTTGCTACCATCAAACACAGGGAATGCCTGTGCACCGTTACCGCAATTTGTGTACAAATATAGAATTTCACCCAGATCAGGGTCCTGTGCCATTATACCGATTTCACGCAGATAAAACGGTGTATCGCCGTTTTTTATTTTTAATCGCAGATTAGTCATTCCGGCTGCCACAACAGACACATTTGTAATATCAACTGTTGCAGATGATGACGTTACTCCGGTTTGATGCGATTCGATTTCAGATTTCAGCGCCGTCAAATTCGCTACGTCTTCACCGTCATCTAAATACCCTGTACCGATAACTGCACGGGTAATCTTCAGCGGTACACCTGTTTTCAATTTTGCTTCCAGCAGTAAACCGGATGCCGTAAATTTTATATTTGAAAAACCCTCAATCTTTTTTTCTTCTGCCATATTTACTCCTCCTTGTACAATAGCTCTGCATACGTTTTATTTTTCGCAGTTTCATAATCAATTTGTTGCATTTCTTCAAATGTACGGTATTTTGCCATTTGAATTTGTTCACCGGAACAACCGTCAATCACTGCGAATTTTTCAAAATTAGCACAATTTATAATTCCATCATCAGCCACATTATTATCAAATCCAACAGTTTCATAGGTTTTTGACACTGCACATATACAGACAACAGCAGTTTTATGTTCCTGCGGCTGTTGCTCATCTAATTCAATAGTGGTAGCAATATGTGCAGGAATGATTTCATTGACACTGTTTAAAATTTCTTGCAGTAATAACGGTTTGCAACTTTGAATTTTTATTCTGTAATTGGGATTATCTTCACTGATACTCGCACCGTTATCATATGCACGAACTATATTTTGCAGATTTTCAAACGTTGTAGTTGCCGTATGTAAAAATTTTGTTTTGATTTTACTACGCCGTAATTCCAACGTATCATCAGACAACGGTATTAAAAAATCTGTTTCAAAATCGTGAATGCCTGTTTCATCAGCGTCATCAACAGATAGATTTTTCAATGTTCTATCCAATTTATCGTACAATCTATCAAATTCAACATCACATGGATGTAATAATCCGTGCATATATTTTGAATTTTTATAGTATTTCGGCAACAGATTTTCAATGTTAGTCAATTTTCAACACCCCCAACACTGCAATCTGTGTTTCAGTTATCGGGACATTATTTGTAGATTGATTAACTGTCAAATTCGTATAGTCGGTTACACCATCCGTATTCAAAATCGCCTGTCCTATTTTCGCATAGGACACATAACCCTTTGAAAACGAAATTTTCGTCAAATATTCAGATATATTTTTTTTGATATTCTCTGTGACATTTCCCGTCATTTCGATTTTGCACGAAACATTGATTGCAATTTCTTCAGCTGTACCGACTGTCAAATCCGCTCCAACCGGTTTCAAATCATCAATGTATTCTTTGACTTTTTCGACAAGCTCCGCAGGAGCTATTTGATTTTCTGTATCAACAATGATGACTTTGACCGTCCCCGGTCCGTTCCATAACGGGATACACTTAGCATCACCTACTCCCGGAACGGATTTTGCCCACGATATATATTGATATTTGTTACCACTTGTAACGGGTCGAGATATATATTCATTATATCGTTCACGCAGTTGTGTATCTGTTTCGTCATTGCTGCCACCTGTGGTTGCGTGTTCATTCGTAACCCGTAGCAATCCACTGATTGTAACCGGAAAACGATTAATATAGCCGGCTAAAACATTCCCCTGTGTTCCGGCTGTATCACATATGACTGGTGCTGATGCAGTTCCATCATCACCTATTGTCACCGTATCATTCACCGTAAACATGACGTTTCCGGCTGCCACTTTGCTACCGACAGGCAACACTGCACCTGATGTTCCTGTGACCGTTATGTTCCCTGTTGCATACGTTGCCGATTTTCGATACAAACCAAAATGTGCAACGCATTTTTCTAAATATGTGCCACTCGCAGTCGAAACGTGCGATTGTTTTCGTACCGTTTCTAATTGGTCGTATGCGTTGTCAAATTCGACTGCAACAGATTTTTCAATGTCATATGTGTATGTACCTTCGGTTGTATCGTATTGCTCCGGCACTTCTGCCAGAAGACGTTCCGTTATAGATGTTATTGTTTCTGCCATTATAGTGCCTCCTTTAAATCCGTTGTTCCGTACACTGTTGTAACAGTAAATTCAACTATCAAATGTGTTCCGTCTACTGTTGCCGAAAAACCGTCCACACTGACAATATCCTTGTTTTTTTCTAAATTTTCAGTAATTTCTCGCTGAATTTCAGACAGCATATAGTCATGCGTGAATGTTTTACCTACAAATGTATCTTTAATTCTCGTCCCATATGATGTTCCGTTATATATCTTGTACCGTCCTTTTTGCGTTCGCAGTACCTTGCCTATCCAACTTCGTAGTCGATCCATACCGACAACCATTTTCGGACGACCGTTTATAATAACAAAATCACCACGTTCAAAATCAAATGCCGGTTCTGTCGTAACATAATCAGCCATCTTGAATCACCCCCAACACAATATAACTGTTATCGTTGTTATACGGTAACAGGACAACTTTCTTGCCGTTGTGAATATATCTTCCCTCGGCATCACGTTCATACAGATTTACAATGCTTACAACGTGATTTTTTGTCAGTTGTATATTGTTACTGCGTGTTATGATTAAATCCGGTAATTGCGTTATTCTGCCGAATACAGGACCATAGGTTTCACCCTTGTTTAAATTTTTCAGCATTTTTGCCAATTCTGTGTATCCGTTATTCATATCATAATCGCTCCAAATCTAATTTATTGTAATGCACACCTTGCTTTATACTGTGCTGACTGCTATTTATCAAATACTTTTCATCACCGATAGCGATAACGCTTCCGGCTCTGGTATAGCTGTTCAGTTCTTCAATAATTTCACCGGAATATGTTTCGCTTGTAGTGTTCAGCTCCGACAACTTGTTTTTTGCCACGTCTTTTGCGTCTTCATTTTCACCGACTTTGATAACTTCTTGCAGAAAACCGAATTGTGCAATGCTGTTTTCATCTTTCAGTGTTGTTAAAACATCTGTATCCGAAATAACCTTTACGCTTGTTTTTCTGTCATCGATGCTGGTTTTATGCTCAACGTTTCCGATATACTTTATTGAATTTTTCAATTCGGTGTTTGACGATATTCTGAATTGTGGATTTACAACCATATCCGCACAATTATAAATTCTGATACCGTCAGGAACAAAATCAAAATTATGTACACCGCCACACAGTGTCAGTATGTCAGCTATAACATCTGATACCGCCTTGTCCACATAAATTTGCGTAATCAATAACGGTAATTCCGGTATCATCACAATAGGAATACATAAATCACCGCATATTTTTTTAATGCAATCATCAGCACGCATTGCAGTAAATTGATATGTATCACTGGTTTTGTTCAGATACTGTCCCACATCACCGGCAACATATTTATTAACGTAATTATCGCCGTCATCAACTTCGATAATTACACCCCTAAAATCTTCTTGTGTACCACCACTGTAACGAATAATATCGCCCTCTTGCGGTTTGTACATATTGATGTACTTCATATCACCTGCCTTTGGAACACTGAAATTGAATAGCGTTGCAAGCGTATCTTTGGTATTTTGCCACGATATATCCCCCACATATGACGATATATCAATATCGTTGCATAACACCGTTAAACCGCCATTATGGCGGTCACACTGCATTGGTGTTTGTTTGAATATTGTCGGATGTATGGAAATTTTCTCGTTTGTATCAATAAAATGATATTCTTTTTCATTTTCTGCCGTTGTGCTTCCTGCACCGCCGTAGGTTGGTTCGCTGTCCGAAGTCCATATTGCCTTGATTCGTGCTGAACGGTTTATACCGGCAGCATTTAATGCTGATGTAAATTCATCATTATTTCGCACAACTGTTCTGTCAATAATGAATTCCAATACATTACGATCAAACGGATAGTCGTGATACATATGTTTGCTGTCTGTTTCACTGTCTTTTTTTTCGTCAGCCTTTACGCAATAAATCGTCTTGCCGTCATCAAATTCCACTTTGATAAATGTTCCGTCCGGACCGTAGTATGAACCCATTGCTACACAATAGAATTCTTTGTATTTTCGTAGTCCACCATTTGCAGTTGTCGAATTACTGCCCCATAAATAGCTATATCCGCCTGATGATTTATCAGTGTATAACTGATATGCCATATATGCTTTTGTGGCTAAATCCCTGCCGATATTCGGTACTTCTCGTGCCGTCCAAGCAGCAGTCATTCCGCTACTGCTATCCAAATTAAAATGAACAAACGTCAATCCGGACATTGATAACGTTCTGGATCGAACCATATCGGATGAATTGCCTTCAATCGTTGTGATATTGGAACCGTCACACGATGCAACTATACCTACATGATTTGCCCAATCCGAACCATTGTAATTTATTAAAAACAAATCACCTGCTTCGGGATTTTTATTGGTGAAAACCTCACCATGTCCCTGATTCGCATAATGTGCAAAATAACCGGCACTTGCCGTTTTAGGCATTATGTCTGTTGTAATGCCTGCTTTATCCGCACACCACGAAACAAATACCGCACACCAAGGATAATTACTTCCGTCTACTTCGTGTCCGTAAAACCATGTATTATATTTGACGTTATTCGTTCCGTTTTCCTTTGTGCCGTTTTCAGCCTGTGCAATTTTAACTAAATCCTGTCCACTTGCCATATTTAATCACCAAATGCTCCGGACTTGTCTAAAATAACTAATATGCGAATCATATTCTTTGTCAGCCCCAAATCGTCATCATCAATACCGGACAAATAACCCTTTTTCTTGATTTTTTCAATCGTTGGTGCAGCCCAATCAGGAATACTGTCAACGGTATAACCCTCAAAACCGTTTGCATTATCTATCATCACGCACATTCTGATAATGTCCATAGTCAATCCCAGCTCGTTATCACCTGTGCCGTTCAGATAACCCCTATCCATTAGTTTTTGGATTGTCGGCTTTGCCCACGAGGGCATATTATCGTCCATATAATTATAGATTTTTTCGTTTTCCAATGAATCCAACCGTTTTTCGACTGCGTCCATTCTTGCCGCCAAATCATCTAACTGTGCCATATTTGTATCCTCCGTATCATTTAACAGCTCTACTTCGCCCAATTCAATCGAATAATCCAAATCGCCAGTTGTGCCAACATCAAAATCTAATTTTTCTATGGCTACAGCCATATTTATGCTGATGTTTGCAAAACCGGTTGATGTAATCACTAAACGAACAGGCAATTTTCGTTTTTGCCACGATTTTAATTTTTCGTAGTATTCTTGACCGTCCATTGACGCATCACGTCTGAACGGATAGTCATGGACAGGAAATGTTCCGTCCCACGAAATACCTCGCAATTCGGTATTTCCTATAATTTTAATCCAGCCATATCCGGCTGATTCAAATGTTTCTGTCGACTGTGAATTTGTCACAGAAAAAGAGGAAGGAGTGACAGGAATATGCACTACCTCCTCGCTGTTATTTACGCTTAGGTAAAAATCTAACAATTTCCCTCACTCCTTTATAAAATTGCATACTGTCGTTTTATTTCAGGTACAACTATATTTATAAATCGTGCCGCCATTTCTTCTTCGTTCGCATTTCCTGCATTAATGGTGACGTTTATATTAATATCATTGTTTCCCTGACTTTTCTTTTGACTGTTTTCGGTGTATGCCTGCAAATTTCGCCAAAATGCCGAAAGTGGAAGTATCGCCTCAGCCCCTGCTTCGCCACCCATTTGAATCTTGCCGTTTGCAAATCCAAATGCAGTTGGACGTGTCATAATACCGCCCTTGGCGTTCCAATCCAATCCGAATTTTGGAATAGGTGTATCAACCCCCATCACCGTAACAGTTCCTGTCTGCACAATCTTTGGTGCTTTCAGCAGGCTTTTTATTTTGTCCCATACAGATGATACAGTATCAGAAATTTTAGTGAACACATTTTTAACTGTGTCAACTGCCGCCGTAATCTTTTCAACAATGCCGTTTTTTATGTTTTCAAAAATAGTCATTACGGTGTTTTTCACATTGCCAAATGCTTCACCGAATTTACTTTTTACGACTTCCATCTTCTCGCCGACTGCATTAATAATCTCGCCGAGCTTACCGCCTGTTAATTGATTAATTGCGTCATAGCCTGTCCTGTAGTATTCCTTGACACCCTCTATTGCCGCAAATGTAGCACCTTTCAGTCCTCTGCCGTGTGCGTCATATGTACTTTTTATGTTGTTCAGTTTTTCCGATACAACATTTTTTACACCGCCCCATAATTCTGACGTTTTTTCTTTGACGCCGTTCCACATCTCGCTCTCGATTGATTTGATGCCTCCCCAAATTGACTTTATCAACTGCAAACCCAAATCAAACCAATTAACAGACATAAAACCTTTCACGATTGCACCCATTATTTGCGGCAAAGCCGCTATCAACTGTGGAATTGCCCGTACCAGTCCGACTGCTAAATTTACGACCAACTGCATTCCGCCTTGTATAATTTGGGGCATCATCGAATATGACGCACTGATGATTCCTGTTATCAGATTTACACCTGCATCTATTATTCTCGGTAAATTTTCTATCAAACCGTTAGCTAATGACGTAACAAGCTGAACTGCCCCCATAGCCAATAAAGGAACATTATCCACTAATCCGTCAACCAACCCCTCTATCAAAGTTACCGCACCACTTATAATTTGAGGCATAGAATTGGATAATCCTTGCATTAAATTTCCTACAATCTGTGATGTTGCAATTAATAACTTAGGAACTACGGCAGACAGTCCAGTAACAGCCACAACAACGATATTATTTAAACAATTTGAAAACTGTGAAGCATTCTGTACTAAACCGTTTACCAATGATGATATTAAAGATGCCGCACTATTTGCCAATGTAGGAGCCAAATCATTAATTAACGGCGGAATAACTTCGCCTATGGTAGGTGCTAAACCATCAATCAAATAACCTACGCCACTTAACGCACCCGTTATTGCCGGTATAACATTCTGCCCGAACGTCTTAGCTGAATCAACCAGTGCATCCAAACTCTGATCAAACATTTTTCCGCCTGTTGTCAAACTGACAAGGGTATTTTCAAACGCCGCTTTCAGTGACCCCCACGATCCGCTTATTGTCGTGCTTGCCTCTTTTGCCGTTGTTCCCGTTATGTCCATTTGCGTTTGGATTGCATGAATAGCCTGTGTAATATCGGCAAATGATGAAATATCATACTTCTGTCCGGTAAGTTTCTGTGCATCGCCAAGCAGTCGTTTCATTTCAGCTTGTGTGCCACCGTAACCGAGTTTTAAATTATCAAGCATGGTGTAATTTTGCTTTGCAAAACCTTGATAGGCATTTTGAATGTCTGTCATATTCGTGCCCATCTTATTCGCATTATCAGCCATATCCACCAACGCTGAATTTGCATAATCCGCCGCCTTTGCTGTATCGCCCTTTAAACTTGAAATCAGTGATGCCGAAAAATTTGTAACTGTTTCCATATAGCTATTAGCTGACAAACCTGCGGTTTTGTATGCATCATTTGCATATTTCTGTACTGCCGCCGAACTGTCTTTGAACAATGTATCGACACCACCTGTCAGCTGTTCATAATCAGCAAATGAACTGACTGATTTTGCTACCATTGTTCCTACTGCGGTAGCGGCTGCCGTTCCAGCAATAGCTAACCCTTTGCCCAATTTACCAACGGCACTGCCAACAACTTTAGCTTTATCTCCCAATTCAGAAATTTTTTTGCTTGTGTTGTTCAATGTACTACGCAGATTATTGCTTTCATTTTGGGCTTTTTTCATATTTGCAAAGAAGTTTCCGGCTTTCAACGACAGTGTTGCTCCTATGTTTCTACCTTTTGCCACATCAACCGCCTCCTGTCATTGCTTTTATCTTTTCAGCTTCTTCTTCGTATGCTTTTATCATACTGGCTCGTAAAAATGCCTTTTCATTTCCCGTAGCCCCGGCAATTCTATCCCAATCAAAACCACGTTGGACGTAGTAATGTATTAATTCAAAATCACCGTTGCGTTCAATTAGTTTTTTAGTTCTTCAACCGCCTTAACGCTATCGTCAACATAACCTGCAAAACTTAATGCAGCTTTCGAGATATTCAATACCTCGCCCGGTTCAAATATTTTGTCAAGAATATCTAATGGGTCTTGGCAGCCATATGCCTGTTGCAGTTGTTTGTTTTTCAGTGGCGGTTCTGTCACACATTCATACACCAGATATGCATCCGATTCGCCTGAAGACGCATCCATATTCATTGCGTCATTTACTTGATTTCTTGTTGGTTTTGTTATTGTGATTGTGCCGTCAAGGCTTTCAACGTACAATTCCTTTGTTTTATTTTTGTTCTTTGCTTCCTTTACTTGCTCTGAACGTCTTATCATTTCGTCCAACGTCAATCTTGTATGTTTTTCTTGTCCTGTCATTTTTATATCCTCCTAAAATGTTTAATCCTGTTCTATCGGTTCAATGCTTGCAAGGAATTTCAATCCTGTAAAACCGCCTTTGTATTCTTCTTCAACTACCTTACCGTTTTCACCGCCGGTTAGTGGTACACTCTCAACCCAACAATTAGTCAGTTGGATTTTTTCATATCCGCCACCATATGCGTCTGGGTCTTTTAGTTGACTAATCAGTGTAGAACGTGGGTCTTTTCCTTGCATAAACGCTTCCGCAAAACTCTTGCCTCGTGAAAATACCTTTCGCACTTTCATTGTGAACGTACCCGATACACTCATCAACTTGCTATCCTTGATCATATCACCCGCAAATGTGACATCTTCACGGTCAGTATCCAGTGTTGCTTCAAAACTTGAAATTTCATAAATGACCGAATCGTCCCACCATACCTTGCCGTGTGTACCGGAAATAATGTTAGGTGCTGAAATTTTTCTACTCATATATGTCTACCTCCTCGATTACATGTTTACAACGAATTTCAAATCTTCCGCTGCGTTTTGCATTTGAATATGTGCCGCCATAAACATAAATGTGCCTGTATTGGCTTGTTTGATTGCAACATCACTCATATTTGCAACGTCAACACTTTTGCTTGCCAAATACTCTCTTTGTGCGTCTATGTCGATTTCTGCATAATGTTCATAACCGTCATATAGCACACCTTCCTTTGTCAGTGTTTCAAAATATTGATTCACTGCGGCGATAAACAGTTCTTTGTTTTCAATACTGTTACTTCTGCCGATATAGTTTTCTTTGAATGTTGTTCTAATGTCTTCTGCAATCAGATCCATTCCTTCAACTATCTTGATTGACTTCATATCCTCTGTCTGATTTGTTCCAACCGTTGTCAATGAATTCACACCTCGTGCAATTTCGACCTGCTCACCATCGTTGATTAAAATTAGCTTTCCGGCATCAACATCCGCATCGGGGGTTAAACTCTCTGTAATACTGTTGATTTCTGAAATGACTTTGCCTGTTACACTCTCATTCAGTGCAGTTCCGGCAATAATACTGGCAATATATACGCAAAATTCAGCGGTCGTATAGGTCTTACTGCCGATTTTTATATCATCGGTATCAAAATTTATAATACCGATGTTATTTGATACAGAATGCGGTAATACTGCCTTAAACGGTTTCTTTGCCGTTCGCTGTGCAATAATCCAATCTGCCACAGTCTTAACTTCACCGTCCTGTAATGACGGAACGGCAAGATAATTCCACTTCTTATTTGCCAAACGCTTCAATGCATCATCAAGACTTCCTTCTGCGGCAATTCTTTCGATAATCACTTTTTTGGGTGAACCTTTAAACGCCATATTTATGTAATTTAGATTGTCTGATGTCCAATGGCTCTTAACCACTTCCGTCTCATTGTTGTAAACGTATGTGGTATCTTCCTTGGTTTCATCCTTCAAAATCAGTGCAACTGTACCGTTTGCACTGCGTTTTACAGCGGTTTGTGCCGCCGCCTTAAATTCTACATTTATTGTTGATAATCCCATGTTATATACCTCTCATTTCTATGGTTTCTGCATTGTCATAATCGTCACATTCATCAATGGACTGTGTTATAGGAACGTCATACATCACAGTTAAACGTTCTTCTTCGATTGTCATATCCATTGTTTCCATAGTTAAATGCCTGTCCTGTACATCAATCGTACTGTACATCAATGTTTCGCGAATTTTTTCCGCCGCCTCGGCACATTCTTGTGCAGTTTCAGTTTTTGGAATATACTTGATGGTTACACTGTAAACGTCATCCTCCAAAAATCCTCCGGATTTTGTAATTGATGATGGGTATACATAGATGAACACTGCCGGCTTAGGATAGCCTTCTTGAATTTCTGATGATATAACATTAAATTCTGCATTTCGTAGTTTGTCCGCTATAAATCTGCGTATATCCTGTGATTTAATCATTGTTAAATTCCTCCACTAATTTATCTAACATTTTATTTGCATCTCGGTCAAAACGTGATTGTGCCTCTTGTATTGCATTGCTTAACATATGCTTACCTTCAACACGTCCGTGCGATTTAATTCCTCTGGCGAAGCGTTGTACTCGGTTTAGTTTTTGTCCTTTTTCTCTTGTTCTGCCTCCCGACACCTGTTCGTGACCTAATTCAACCAAATGTCCGTGAGGTGCTCTCGTTTGAATTCTGACAACTCTGACTGTTCCACCCTTGTACAGTTTAACTTTTTTTAATCTCCACGAATTACGGAGTTTTTTGGTCTTTACCGGCGTAAGCGATTTTGTCTTTCTATTGACTGCTTGTCCCTGTGCCATTAAAAGTGCATCTGCCTTGTCCGGATAGTTTTTTTCAAAACGTTTGAACGATTTTTCCAATTCATCAAAACCGAATACATCTTTATTCTGCCTTGCCATATCTGTCCACCTCTGAGCATACGATTTTTAATTCCCTGTGACTCTCATTTATATCCAATACGGATACTATGTCAAATACCTTTGCACCATACAGAATTTTCATATTACTTTCAATGCCGTTAAAATAACGTGTTACCACGTTGTATGTTGTTTCTGCTCTGATTTTCTGCGATTCGTCATATTCTCTGCCTGTCGCAGGCGAAACATATGCACGAACACCGTAATCTGAAAATACATTATTTAAACCGCTTAAAACTCCGCTTTTAAAACAGATTTCGCCGTCTTGCGTAGAATATACATCATCACTTGCAGTCTTTGTCACCGGGTGGAACGGAAACCACCCGATAACTTGCTCTGACTGTTCGTTTATTTCTGATGTTGACGGCTTTAAAAATACAACTTTGTGCCTTAGCTTTGCAAAATCCATTATTCTTTCACCTCATCATCAGTATCTTGTGGTGTTTCCAACTGTAACTGCATTAGCATAGTTGAAACATTCTGACTATACTTTGCCTGCCCATATGGACTACGGTTTTCGTAATAGTCGCCCACCAACATCAGCATTACGGTATGTGCTTTGGGATTGTCCAAATCTACCTGTCTACCACATGCTGATTTGACGTATTCTTCTGCCGTTGATATGTATATTTCCAACAATGTATCATCATCGGATGTATCTAATCGCAGAAAATTCTTTACTTCGTCTAATGTTAGGGACATTCTTCACCCCTCCCATTCATTATGCAGCTGCTTTTGTCGTTACAGCCTTGCCTTCTGCTGCCGTTATTGTTCCGTAGATGTATGTAGAACTATCTGCCTGAATGACATCATAGCTTTCGATCACACGCATAGTTGTCATATTTGCACCGAATTGATATTCAGTTGATACTGCAAACTGATAACCTTTCCTATCAATGAAATAACAACCGGCTTTAAGATTTCCGTAGAAAATCGGTGCTTGTCCTGCTTTGGTGTTTGGCAGTTGTGCATCTGGGAACACAATTACAGGTAGTCCTTGGAACAACTTTTGTGTCGGTGTTACATAGTCTTCCTTTAAAATTGGTCTGCCGACTGCGTCCTTTTCACTGTCCATAATGTCAAATCCTGTTTGGTTTGTGACAATAACTGCACCGATTCGGGCGGATGGGTCCAAATCTTTGTTGATTGATGATTTCAATTCATCTAATCCCTTTATTGCCTTTGCCGTTTTACCGTTTTGCAATGCTGTGAAAATGTCTGTATTTTCACTGATGATTGAATTTTTAACAAACCAGTTATTTAGGTATGATGTCAAACCAGCCTTTTCCGATTCCAATAGTATATTTGAAATAGGGAAAACCTTACCTTTGTGTGTAACTTGGAATTTTTTCTGTTCAAATGATGGTTTAGTGCCTTCTGTGATTGTATCGCCATCTTCAAAATCTGCCAAACCTGTCGGAACACCCTTTTCAAATACGAAACTACCGGTTAATGATGATGTCGGTACTACTGTTACCAAATCTTTTGCTGACATATATGTCTTTCTTAATTCTCTGATTGTTGTATCAACATCTTCAGGGATTAGGAAATTCTCACCGTCTGTACCGTTTGTGCCTGTAACCAATGCATTTTCCGCTTCGGTCAATTTTTTTCTTAGTGCAATCTTTGCCATAACAGAAAAACCGTTTGCTGTTGTTTTGTTCTTTGGTTCTTTCGGTACGTTGTCCCTTTCCATTTCAAATAATGCTTTTTCATTTTCATATGATGTTTGTAAATTCTTGATTTCGTCAATTAGCTGCTTCGCCTCGGCAACTTTACCTTCATTTTGAAAATTCCTTGCTTGTAAATTTTTCTCTTTTATCTTTGCAAGTAACTCACGCATCTTCTTGTTCATTTTCTATTGCTCCTTCCATAAATACGAAATTGTCTAACATATCCAATTCGTTACTGTTTTTTTCTTTCTGTTCTTCCTCGTCCGGATTATCTTCTTCATCATCTTCATCCGGCTTTTTTGGTTTCGGATCTTCTTCCTCATCATCTTCGTCATCATTTTTGACAACGACATTTTTAGGAATATTATTGTAGGTTATAGACGAAATACACGCTGCCACATCTATGTTTTCATCTTCTTGTATTCGTGGGAATAATTCCGCCGCATCCTTTGCCGACAACCACGTTTCATCAGACATTTTCTGTTTAATGTCATCTTCAGTGATATTTTCAGCGACATTTTCCATGTATGTATCAACAATCGTTTGTTCGATGTTTTCCAATCTGTCCGCTGTTTCACGCAAATCGTTGGCATTTCCCATTGCATACGTCCACGCTTTGTGGATCATCAAATAGGAATTTGCCGGCATAATGATTTCATCACCTGCCATAACAATGACTGACGCAATAGACGCTGCCAAACCGTCAACATACACTGTTTTATGTGCCTTATGCCGTTTCAGCATATTATAAATAGCATTACCGGCAAATACATCACCGCCATTACTATTTACATAGATATTCAGCTGACTGACATTTTCACATTCTTTCAACAGTGTGGCTACGTCAGATGGGCATTTATCATCATTTCCCCACCATTTATCCCCGTCATTCCCGACAATATCGCCGTAAAAATAAATATCGGCTGAATCATCGGTCTGATTTCGGATATAACACTTGAAACCATTCTGTTTCTTGTTCCTGTGTCTTGGCATTTTGACTTCCTCCTTCCATAGCAACTTTTAACGGTATCATATTACCGTTGATTAGGTATGCGTTACCGCCATCTTCTTCAGGAATATGTGGCATGTCTTCCTTACCTCGTATATCATTAGCGGATAGCCAACCGTTTTGTCTGGCTTTCGCATAACCTTCCATTCTCTCTGAAAATGTCGCTCTTAGCACGACATCAACATTGAATTTGAAAAAATATCCTTGCTGAAGTTCTTCCGAAGTCAGCAATTTACTTGCCAATTCTTCTTCCAAACCCTTTAGAATAACCAACATTGTGTCGGTCAAAAATGCTTGTTGCTGTGCTTCACTGTTTGCGTAGCTTGATTTCTCATAGTCATTTAATTGATTTGGTTTTATACCGAATGCTCCGGCAATCTGTAATGCCGTATATTTTTTCAATTCCAAGAACTGTGCGTCTGTCAATTTCAAATTTAACGGATTTAACTTCATTCCGGCAGGAATCGGAATAAACGTTAATGCACTGTTCGCCGATGTTGCCGTTTCAATAGTGCTGATTAATTTCTTTCGCAACTCTTCATTCAAATCTGCCGTATATTCAACAGCAACTTTACCTGTCAAACCTGTTTCATATAAATTCTTGATAAATCTTTGGCTGTCCATTGCTCCGTCAATCGTCAGTGCCAGCACATCCTTAACCGCCAACCCCATAATGCCGTCAAACGTCATATATGTTTTAAAATGCAATATTTCATCAGTGCTGAATTTATATACCTTTCCGGTTACCGGTTCGGAATATATATACCAAACTCCGCCATTATCATCTATTAACTTCGCATTGTCATCATAGACTGTCATATATCGGTTGTCCAATATTAACAACTCAGGCTCTTTGTTCCGTGCGATATATACATAACAATTTCCGTAATGATACATCACCGTTACAACTGTTGCCCAAAATGTCGTTGCAGTCATATTCTTATTCGGTCGTACTTTCAGCACATTGTATAATGCTGAATTTTTTGCCTTACTGACACCTTTCGGTGTTTCCTGATACATCTTTAACGGCAACTTTGCAACCGCCTCAGACAACGTTTTTAGACAGGTGAAATATGTCACTTCCGACAATTTACTATTCCGTATACTGCCGTACTGCGTCCAAAATCGTTCATCTAACAATGATATTGTCGTTGTATCATGTGTCAGTGCATAAAATGCCGATTTTATTCTGTTAAAAAATTTCATTATATCTGACCTCTCAACATTTCTTCATATTCTGCCAGTTGTGCCGCTGCTATTGCGTTGACATCAACATAATTCAATTCATGTGTATATGCTCTGGTGTGTGCTATTATCAGTGCCATTGCAGGATCAATTTTATTGATACTTTTCGCCTTATTTGGTCTAACATTACCGTTTTCATCAAACGTAACTACGGTATTTCCAACCGCCCACTTCAACATCGGATCATCAAAATGTATTAATTTACGGTCTTCAATCGTTATCCCCAATTCCTTGGTTGGCTCTGACAATGTTTTAAATCCTTGTCTGACTTCAACCACTTTCATACCCTCGTCAATCAGATGTGACATTAACTGCGTTGCGTTCCACGGATCTAAGCAGACTTCCAAAATGTCATACTTTTCACGCATCCTCAAAATATAATCTTCGATATAGTCAAAATCAACTGCATTGCCGGGCGTTGCCGTTATATATCCCATATCAATATACCGTTGATAATCAATGTGATGTTTCTGTGAATTATCAAAAATCTTATCTTCCGGTATAAAATCATGGTGCAACACTGCGAAATATCCGTCACTTAGTGGAAATTCAAAAACGACGCTTGCCAAGTCGTTACGCACAGACAAATCGCCTGCGGCATAACACTTTTTACCGATTAAATCTTCTTTGGTGATTTTCAAAGTCGGTGGTTTGTTGTACTGCTCCATATTCGCCCATGAAGCGGTATCAGTAACCCACATATTCAGTTTTTTACACTTGAATTCGTTCAATTTTGACGGAATATTTTTAGATGCAGTATAAACACTTTCCATATCTTTTAGGTTGACACTGACATTCATATTCGGATTGGCTTTTATCCAATTCTGCGGATCTGTCCAATCGTCATTTTCGTCCAATTCTGCTATGTAAATGAAAATATCTTCATTCTCAACCGTTTCATTCAAAATATTTTTGTAATAGTCATATAATTCCTTACAAAAACAGTTTGGATTTCTGCCTGCGGTCGTTCCTGTTCCGATTAATGGCTGTGTTCTTGCACCTGTCGCACTGTCCAAAATATTGTACACATCACCTGTTTTGTGTGCGTGTAACTCATCAATCAATCCCAAATGCACATTTAAACCGTCCAAAGTTTCACTGTCTGACGATAGCGGTTCAAATTTTGATAATTGTGCGTCAAAAGTGATGTTGTTCCGATACGTTGTCAGTATAGTTCGTAGCTCCGGTGACTTCCCAATCATATTCTTAGCCTCATCGAATATAATTCGTGCTTGGTCTTTTTTGGTTGCTGCCGAATAAATTTCAGCACCGTTTTCACCGTCACAAACAATGACATATAGTCCGATGAACGCCATTAACGTAGATTTTCCGTTTTTTCGTGCCACCTGAATGTAAAAATATCTGAATCGGCGTGTATCATCATCTTTACGCTTCCACCCGAATATAGAACCTACAACAAATCTCTGCCAATCTTCTAATATCAGTGGCTTGCCTGCCCACTTTCCTTTGCTGTGTCGGCAGTAATTTTCAGCGAATGCAAAACAATATTCTGCTTGCTCTGCATCAAAGTAGTACGGATAATCTTTTCTTTTAGATTTTTTTAAATCTTTCAGATGTCGCTTGCACGCTTTTTTTACCGAATCACCTGCAATAATCTTGCCAGCTACGACTTTTTTCGCATATGATGTTACCGAATCCATAGTTTACGCACTCCTGTTCTTCTTGCTGATGAATTCCATAATACTTGCTTTTTTGTCCTCGGTTTCTACCGGGTTTGTCATTCCGGCTCTTGATGACGGTGTCAATCCGAACTCTTTGGCGAACGTCAGCATTTGTTTTTTTGCAGTGTTTGAAATGCTGATTTCAGGTATTTGTTGTTCATACCCTTTGGCGGTGATAAACGTCAGCGGTGCAGGAGAATTTTTGTCCGGTTGTTTTGCCTGTATCGCCTTTTCAGCTAATACCCACTGTGCATATGAATCGCAGTATGCGGCAAATGTTCCTACATCTGCATCCGTCAGCATTCCGGCATTGAATACAATCGGTGCTAATCGTTTCCACTCTTTTTTTGCAATTTTATTTAGGAACACCGGCGGTGACGGAACTTTTTCCGGTTTTGAAAATTGCAATCTGTTTTCAGTTTTTCTATGTCCGGGATTGCCGTGTAGTTCCTCCAGCTCTGCCGGTTTTTTCGTTGGTCCTCTTGCTCCCATTTTTGGTTTAACCCCCTCTCGAAAACTTGCGTGTGCGTAAAAAAGACTTGGGCGACGGTCTACCGCATATTCGCAAAAACAATTTTGATACCCCCTTCCGTGAAAAAAATCTTCACGAAAGAAAAAATTTTTTTAATATTATCTACCAAAACCGCCATCTTCTGTCGCAGTCTTACGGTCATGGCATTGCTTGCATAGTGGTTGCCAGTTGTTCCTGTCCCAGAACAGCTGTTGATTTCCCTTGTGCGGTGTGATGTGGTCTACAACTGTGGCTTTCTCGTATCTTCCCTGTTGCAGACAACGAATGCAAAACGGATGTGACAGTAGATATGTCTTGCTTGCTTTTCGCCAACGTCCGTTATATCCTCGCTTGCTCGCTGACTGTCGGCGGTCGTCATATTGCCGCTTTAAATGCTGATGTAGTTCGCAGTATGTATCGTGTGTCAGTCGGTGACATCCGCATTTGTTGCAGACGTGTAATGCAGCCTGTGCCATTGTCATTCGTCCTTTCCGCCTATTACACATAACCCTGTATTGTGTGTAATAGGTTGAATACAGTTTCTACTAATAAATGCATAACAAAAACCGCCATTCTATTACACGTTAGACAATTATGTTTAATAGAATTAAATTTTGAAGTGTTTCATAGCAGATAACACAGTATCTTTTGTGACACCAATGTATCTTAATGTATCACTTGCACTACGATGATTAAACCACACCTGCAATGTAACTATATCGCGTGTTTGTCTGTAGTAATGATAACCACATGTCTTTCGTAGCGAATGTGTTCCTACTTTGTATTTAATGCCTACATGATCCGCCGCTTCGCGTAAGACTTTGTATGCCATACTCCGACTGATTGCCTTATATTCATTGTGATTATTCGGAATCAGCGCTTCTTCCGGTGTACGGTGTTCGCAATAGATTTTATATTCTTTAAGCAATTCATCATTATATGCAACCGTGATTTCTTTTCCGGTCTTACTCTGCCGGAACGTTGCAGTAGTACGTCCCTTAACGTCACCTACTGTCATCTTTAAAATTTCGTTAATACGCAATCCTAATGAAATACCTGTAATGAACATAATGTAATATTTAATATCCTTTTGATGCAGATATTTTTTGATTGCGTATACATCCCGTTTATCACGAATTGGTTCAACCGTATTCATACAATCACCCTTCGTATTCTCTTAGCCACCTACGCAGATCTCTTTCAAACATTTTACGTTTGTGACGACATTCACGCCATTTTCTGTTTCGTCTGTTCCATTCAGTGCAGAATTTTCTGCGTTTATATTCAAACTTCTTTTTTCGCAAATATTTTTTTATTTTTTCAAACATAGTTTTATCCTTTCTACCGTTTATATATTGCTTACATCAATCTTGCCACTCATCAGCTCCGGCAACAGTGCGTCCCGAAGTTCTGCTAAATATCTGTTTTCTTCAAAATTTAGATAATATATGTGTTGTTTCCACGTGTTAAATATCATCATAAGAATGCTTGAAATATTTTCTTTGCTGTTATTTGAAAATGTTATTTCATTTTTATTTTTTGTTGTTTTGAAATAATCATTTTTTACAATCTTTTCACCACATATTTTTTCTGTCAATTTTGAGAAATCATTATTTGTACCGTTGTCCTGCTTGAACAGTTCAATGTCAAATCCTAAAGACTTGGCGATTGTTTCGTTTATTGTTAGTTTACAAGTATTTTTTTCAGTTATAATTCTGTTAATATCCGCAACTATTTCGTTGTACGGTCTATGTGCATTTTCTATATTCTCAAACTCTATGTATCGGCTTGGCACCAATACATAATTATTGTTTTTTATTTCTTCAATGCTTACTGCCTTGCAGTAACCCGCTATATTTCCGTACTGTTCAATTTGTATTAATACATCTTGTATCTGACTTTCGGATATAATCTTGACCTCTTTTGCGTATGTCCTGTTAGTGTGACTTTTGCCGCCAAACTGTCCGTTTTGCATTCGTTGTTCCGTTTCATACCTCTGTCGCAGGTCAATCATTTCTATCGTTGAATGTTTTTTATTTTTGTTAAATGTTATAATACACGTTGGTATTGACGTAACTTCAAACATTTTATCTGGACATACAATTATACTTTCTATGAAATTCATTTCGACTAAATACTGTCTTATTTGCTTTTCCTTTTGATTGTCAGTGCTTAACACGCCATTCGGCAATATAAAACTTGCCTTGCCATTAATTTCATCTAACGCAGTCAATATAAACGCATAATTCGCATTACTTTCCGGCGGTACTTCGCACTGTGAAAATCTATTCTGTAATTGTGCAAATACCGGCTGTTCCCATTTCATATTGTACGGCGGATTTGATATACAACAATCAGCTTTAAATTCACTCTTATCTACTTCTTTAACCGTTGCAAATCTATCACCCTTTTGCGTCCTGTATGTTTTGAAATTTTCATCTGACAATACATCACAATGGATAACTTCGGCGTCAATATTTCTAATTGCCAAATTAAACAACAAAAACGGAATAACACGACTATCATATTCTTTGCATATAAATTTTAAATCGTTATTCTCGTTCCATTTTTGGATTGTCAATGCTCCACTTCCCGCACACAAATCTAAACAAATTTTTTCATCTTTGGTTTTTGATAACTCTGCAACCGCTACCGCAAGGCTTTTCGGTGTGTAGTCTTGCATTTTTTCCTTGCGGTCGGCAAAATAATATTGAAATATCATTTGCATATAATCTATTGTTAAATCGGGACATATTAAAATCCAATCTTCGCATAGCTTTCGACACTTTTCCGCATTTAACAATGTTGATTTTAATTCATCAACAACATCTTCAATTTTTTCTATGCTGAAAACGTTCTTGAATTTTTCAACTAATTGCAATAGCTCCATAATTATGTCCCTTTCTTTATCCAAAATAAAAAACAGAATGTATATGCATTAACATATACATTCCGTATAATCAGCATAAACATGGTACGCTGAATACTTCAAGCGTGTCTATGCCTATCTTAATATCTCTATTCCCCTCTTTTGCTTTGAGATATTTTTTCCCACTGCCTCACGGCAGTTCACCCTTCGATTCATATACTACCACAGGATCAATGTTACATTCTATTACATAATGACGTTTTTATGGATTTTTATAAAATTCCGCATACAAAAAAAGCCGGAATAAAATCCGGCTTAATCTTTTTCTAAAACTCTTTTGATTGCAGACAGTGCCTTGGGGTGAAGAATATGTACAACGTGTTTGTATGAATAGTTTAGCTGTTCTGCAATCTTTTCCCACGTTAAATTTTGAATATACCTTTTAATTAACAGTCTTCGGAGTGTAGCACTTTCGACCTGATTCACGGTTTGAAGAATTTCATTTTTTATTTTGTACAATTCGCCAATTCTGTTTTTGATGTTTTGTTCATAAACCGCTACATTTATTTCGTCCAAAAATGCAACCGGATTAACCGCCTGCAAATCAGCAATTTCTTCTTCAATCTCAATTCCTCTCTGTAACCATTCTTTTGTCGTCATGCTTTCACTCCCCCGTTTTGCTTATTGCTTATTCTTCGTCAAGGCGTTGTTGGTATTCAACGAAATACCATATCAATTCATCTCTGAATACTTCGATAGCTTCCTCTGCTTTTTCTTTGGTGGCGAAATGTATTGTATTAGGTAATCGCATAATATAATAATAGTCTGCGTACAATTTTTCAGCACCATAACTATACGCAACAAACCACTTCTTTTTACTTTCATCGTTCCAATCTTTTTCTGAAATAGACTTGTCGTTTAACGCCTGCCACTGTCTTAGCTGACGAAGCAATCTGTCTGCTCTTGCATTGTTCTCGGCAATGGTTTTATTGCTGTAATAATTTCCTACATCATAACAATCTCGGTCTAATTGACCGTTATGTTTCATATTCGTTATTTCATCATCTACGTCAACAAGATAATATGTTTCTTCAACTTCAACCCTCTCATATCCTGTTCGGCTTCGTTCCTCCGCCAATCCCAATATTTTAGCCTGTTCCTCCGTCATTTCAACTTGGACGGTTTTTCCATTTGCTTTTAATTCTACTTGCATTGTTAGTCCTCCTTCTATTTTTATTTTACAAATTCATAAGTTCCATCTGTATGTGTTTTCAACTTCCACCCTTTACAATCAACCAATATCTGTTTATATCCATATCGCTTAATCCATTTCTTATTTATTCTTTTCTTTTTGTGTTTACGGGCTTGTTTAAATTTTATAATCTGAAAATTGTATTTATCTGGTGCGTTAGCAACGTCAATTCCTATCAGTGATGTTAAACTTATTGCACCAATAGAAATATCTATCGACAAGCTACGTGCAGAAAGGTCGATAAAAGAACTCAAAGCTTTCCTATCTTTATCAAATGAATAATTTCTCGATTCAACACTAAATAGATTGTCTTCCAAATTATCTATGTAACAAAGTTCTTCTCCTGTTTCTGAATTAATCAAACTAAGAATAAGATTTTCTTCTTTTATTGGCATTTGTTCACCTCCTTCGTTAATAAATATAAAGTATATTATCTTTCGGAATAATTGTTAATACTACTTCGTTTTCCTGATTACATTCTTTTAATATGACTAAATCCGCTACATGTTCGACAGTATTACAACGACAGTTGAAAGACAGAAGTTCACCGTTTTTCAATTTTGCCTCAAACCAACTATCTTTGCGTTTGGCTACTGTTTTTCTCGTTGCACCCGTAGGCTTTCTGGTTGGTGGTGTAATAAAATTTTTATTTTCATTTTTCATCTTCTTGTCCTCCCCAAAAATCATCATTATTAAGTGCCATCAGCAAAGCCATAAGTTCATGATATTTTTCTTTATCTGCATCATCTAAATGCCAATATTCTTCATATCCTTTTCTGATTATTGCTAATAGCACAAAGCCGAATATAATACATATTGTTGCAAACACTCTACTCAGTGCTGATGGTATCATCAGCATAAATGCTATCCGACACCATGTTTCAGTGTGCTTGTCCCACGATTTGAAAATCATCTTGGATATATTTATTTTATGCTTTTTCAAATTTTATTCCTCCATTGACCTTTCACAATCATCTACCGGATAAATTTCATGCTTTCTTAATTCTCTTGCAATACCATTTATACATCGTTCTATTTCCCAGTCACGCTTTCGTATGAAAAAAGCGCCTCCGTATACTTTGACTATTTGTTCGTTTAATTCTTTTTGCTGTGGTGTATCTCCCTCTTTGCTTTCATTGTCTTCACTAAATATGGTGACAAGTCTTTGAAAATACTCTGTTCTCACGATTTCGTTTACAATATCTGCTGCGTAACTATATCCAAACTTATTACGTTGCCGTAATAAGTTAATTGTTTTATCGTTTAATCCAATATCTTTGTTAATATCTACATTTTCTCGTTGCATGACAGGTGACGCACCGATTAAATACTCAACTGTAACATCATAGTATCGAGCCATACGAACAAGTAAACCATATCCAGCATCACGACCGTTTTCGTAATACGATAGATTTTGTGGACTTATGTTTAAATCTTCTGCCGCTTGTCTTTGTGATATACCTTTTAGTTCTCTTACATGTTTCAATCTTTTACTGAACGCTCCAAACCTTTCTTCTCTCGGTATTCTCCTTTTATACGTTTTTCCTAACAAATAATCAGTTGAAACATCAAAAAACCTCGAACACGCAATAATAAACTCGCTATCCGGTTTTCTTTGCTCATTTTCATAAAACGAAATAGACATACTTGACACATTTAAAATTTTTGCCAATTCTTGTTGCGTCAATCCGTTTTCTGTTCTTAATTCTTTTATTCTTCTTCCTATCATCTTAAATTAACTCCCTTCCGTATTGTTTCAACGATGAATAAACTGTGCCGTGAGATATTCCTAATGCCTCGGCAATTTGTTTTTGCGTAAACTTTTCATTTGTCAACTTCACTATCTGATTATGATATTCCATTGCTTTGCTCTTTCTTTGCACCTTTGCAACAGCCCATGTTGGCTTAACACCATTTTTAATTGATTCCGTAACATTTCGCCATGCAGCACCTATACATACACCGGAACATAACTGAATATCGAACGGTTTTCCTGTGTTTTCGTCAATGTGTTCGTCCATCAAACGACCACACATACTACAATATCGTTTTCGCATTTTACTGTCCCCTTTCACACTATCACCGGCAACAACAACAATTCTGTATCACCGTCTTTTATTATCAATGCGTCTTTCTGCGATTTCAATTCCAAAACAACATTGTCGGACCGTATTGTTTTTATCATATCCATTAAAAAATCAGCATTGAAACCGATTTTAATATTGCCGGCTATATCGGCATCTATTTCATCTTTTAGCTGGCAACGAAGATTTCTGCCATTGCATTTCAAAACATCATCTTTCAATTCCAACGTTACCGGAACTTTTGTTTTACCCTGTTCCGAAACGAATTTACCGCGTTCAATCATCTGCATAAACTCTGCACGTTTTACCGTTGCAGTTATATCCGATTCACGATTCATCATATTGTCATATTTGACATAACCATTTTCATTAAATGTACTGGCGACAACTATAAATTCACTGTAATCTAACAACAACCGCATATTTGTATTATCAACAATAATACGCAACAGCGGATTTTCACTTTCAATACGACACAGTTCCTTTGCCGCAGGAAGCGTTATTACAAACGACATATTTTCATATGTGCCAACAGGTGTAGTTATATGTGCCATTCGTTTTCCGTCAGTTGAAACATTGTGTAATGTTTCGTTTTTTATGTCAAATAACACGCCGTTATACTGCGGTCTGTATCCGACTGTCGGTGCTGCAAACGGCACAGTTTTAGTTAAAATTTCTCTAAACCGTTCCTGTTCTAACATCAATTCATTATTGCATTCCGGCATTGATATTTTCGGATAATTTTCCGCAACTGTTCCTTGCCATTTCTGCTTGTATGTTCCGATTTTCATTTCAATGACATTGTCTTTGTCGGTTGATATTATAACCTCCATATTTTCACCTTTTGAAATGTTCATCAAATACTTTGGGTTACATACAACCATCCCTTTCTGCTCAACGTCTGCACGAACATAATATTTGATTTTTATGTCATTTGAATATGCTGTCAATTCCACCATATTCGGTGCATTGGCATCTATCAGAATACCGCCCAACATCTTCATTGTTTCTGCATTGACAGCATGATTTATAACTTTGATTGCCCTAATGATGTTATATTTGAATGTTCTGAACTTCATTTTTGCTACTCCTTTCTTCGCAATAAATTTTGATTCGATTTTTTTATCTTTTATTCTATGGCTAATATTCAAATAAAAATAGTGATTATATTTTCGTAGAAACGGCTTAAAATCTGATGTCCTAAGCCGTTTTTTTGATTATAAAATCAATTATGTTTTTTTTCGATTTTATAACCATTAAAATCTGGTTATTTTTCTGAAATTTCATCAGCTTTCACTTTGTCATTTTTCCTCTTTTTCAGCTTCGCCAGTTTTTGCGTTTTCTTTATCATTTTCGTCCGGTTTGTCCCACACTGCCGCCGAATTTTTACTACGATTAAATGGGTCTTTTTTCACATTCCAATTTGAAAATTTCATGTATTCCGGTTGGAATTTTAAAAACATTGTTCCTGTTTGCGAAAACCTTGATTTCGGTAACAATATCTCAACTTTGCCTGTTGGTGGTTGTGATTTGTCTTTTCTATATGCGTCTTCGTTATGGATGAACATTACACTGTCGGCATCCTGTTCAATAGCTCCGCTGTCACGAAGATCGGCAAGTGTCGGTCTTTTGTCCGACCGTTGCTCATTTGCTCTATTCAGCTGCGAAAGAGCAATTATCGGACAACCTAATTCTTTCGTTAAGATTTTCAGCTCTCGGCTAACATCACCGACTGCTTGTGCCTTTGTGCAGTTTTTATTGTTTGGCATTTCAATTAATTGCAAATAGTCAACAATCACCGCCCCCAAAGAGCCATATTGTTTTTTTAACCTACGGCAAACCGAACGAATTTTTCGCACTGTCATCTTGGGTTCATCACAGATTAACAATTTTTTTGTTTTTTCTGATTGGTTCATGAAACTGGCGAGTTTTGTCCAATCATCATCTTCCAATTCCCCATATCGCAAAGCAGAATATTTAATGCGTGTCATTGATGATACCAATCGGAGCATTAACTGTTGTGCACCCATTTCCAACGAAAAAAATACTACCGGTTTTAATTCGTTGTAAACTATATGTTCAGCAACATTTAACGCAAATGCGGTTTTTCCCATACCCGGTCTGGCACCTAAAACAGCCAATCCGTCTATACCGCCCATTTTCAAATCTATGTTATCAAATCCTGTTGCCTGTCCCGGAATACTACCTTTGTTTTCACTTGCTTTTGCAATGGTGTCATACGTCTGCATTATCAAATCGTCTGCGGTATTGACATTGATAGAATCACTCTCCGTTGCCAGCATATATTCCACTTTGTCGGATATTTTTTCTATTGGCAATGTTGTATTGCCTGCCATAGTCAATATTTTATTTGACATATCTATGTACCAACGACGTTTCGCATATTCTTTTACGATTTTACCATAGTAAATTAAATTATGTTTCGTTGGGTTGTTGCTGATCGCACCCTTCAGAAATTCAATTCCCTTGTATTCTTTGGCGGTTTTTAATGTACTATCTACCGTCACTATGTCGATTTTGTCGTTTTTGTCGTTTAGGTACAAAATGCATTTGTACACCAATTTGCAATCACTGAAATAAAAATCATTGGGTGTTAGGTTGACTTCGGTGGTTAATTCATCCACATTGCCACCAATGATTAATGCACCAACGACTGCCTGCTCCGCCTCATAGTTGGCAGGAATTTGTTGTTGTTCATACATCGTTATCCCTCCTTCGGAGTCGTGCGGCATACTCAGGGTCTTCCGCTTCGATTGTGGCGATGTAACTATCATCAGTTTCCTCAGTCGAAACCGGCTGTGCCGGTGTGTTTAAGTAATCGACAAACGCTTGTTCTCTACCGACAAAGTTTGTTGAGTATTTTATATAGCGTTTGTCTGTGTTGTTTTTTTCTATGTCTGCGAGGTAATTATCCAGTGCTGACATCAGTTGTTCGGCTGAATATTTGTTTCTGGTGCTGATGTAGTTTCTCATGGTCTGTTGCTCATTTCGTGGATTCGGATATTTTGAATACCACGCTTTGAACTCAGACACCAACTCCGGTGACGGAGTGTTATTCTTTTTATTATTATTACTTGTATTATTATGAGTGAAGTTTTCTTCACGGTCTACCATGAAGTTTTCTTCACGGTAAGACGAAGAAAACTTCACGGTAGCAATATGAATTTTTCTCGGTTTGGAATTACGGTCCACCTTTATGTAACCTTTATTCGACAAGTCTTTTAAGAGCGTTTGAACCTGTCGGATAGTGATACTGTATAAATCAGCAAAATATTGGTTTGACGCATAACAGTATCCCATTGAATTTGACAGTGCCGTAATCTCACTGTATAGTAACTTCGCTTTGTCCATCAGATCTTTGTCATACCTTACATCAGCTGGAATGATTGAATAATATGTCGGTTTAGAAATTTTGTAATTACGCACAAAAATCCCTCCTTTCATTGGTATCTTGTCAATTTTTCAAGCGTACTCGAATAAACCCTACCTTTCCGCAGGGTTTATTTAAGTCAAATTGCACAATTATTGTTTTTTCTTCATCAGTGTGCTTCCGGTAAAGTACACTGATTCTACAACTATTTTGTTTGAATAGTGCTTAACACCATCTTTTTCATAGTTGTTGTTCCTAATTGCACCTTCAAATGCGACCATGTCACCCTTTGAGAAGTTTTTTTCAAGAAAATCCGCATTGTGTCCCCACAATTCGCATTGAATGAAATCTGTGTCATACTCATTTTTAGCATTTTTGAAACGTCTTTGTACTGCCAAAGACACTTGAATAACGGTACTGTCACCTGTGTACTTCTTTTTTAAGTCGTTACAAATACGACCTATCAGCATTACTTTGTTCATTTTTCTCTCCTCCTTTGCTTGTCCAACCGTAGGAGCATTATGCTCCTTTTTCTTCTTCCTGTGCCAATCTTCGCTGACGTGCATTGAACAAAATAGTGGTTATTTCATCAATAACCTTTTGATGCTCTTCCGGTGGTGGGTTAGGATTTCCAAACATTCGTAGTCGCCCCGTTTCGCCGATTTTTTTCTCTTGCACTATTTTGTCGTCGGTCAATTCGACCAATGTAAAACCCTCACACAATTTCATTCCAATCACCTCACTTATTTTTATGTTTTCCCTGTTTTGTCCTATTCCGAAAGGTGCTTTTTTACCCTCTCACTATTTAAGTCCCTATTTTTCACCGTTTTTCTACCTTTTCATAAGCAAATGGCGGTAATTTTTTTAATTGTCATTAAAATCAATACTATAACCGCCTTTAATTGCACCAAAACTCTGCAATTCGGCAACTATTGATAGCATGGACGAAATATCGTCCATGATTTCACTGACACGAAAATCCTGCATTTTGTCTTGAATTTTCAATGCGTCATACAGTTCATCTGAAATTTGCATTGTAAAACTCATACTTTTTTTGAATATAGTATCGTATTTGAATGTTACAGTTTTCATTTGCAATACGCCACCAAACTGCAACCAATGACGATACACGCCCAACCGATAGTTATCATTTTTATTTCCCCTTTCCGTCACAGGTTCAAGAGAGCCACCCTCCGGTCAAAACATTTTTTGAGGTGATGCCTTGAAACAGACTTTCTAAAATTTTATATATTTCTACATTCATATGGAGTGAGTGGCTCACCTCAACCTGTGATTAAATATTTTTCTGCTGGCATATGTAAGCCACCCTGAAAAGAAAGACACACCGCTGACAAAACACTAAATCCACGGTAAAAACAAAAAACAGAGTGGCTGACATATGCCAGCAGTATAAATTAAAATAAATCGTCTATCCGGCAATCAAGAACTTTGGCAAGCATAGGTAATTTATCACTTCTTGGGGACGCTTCACCAGTTTCCCATTTTGTAATAGTTGACCTATCAACATTAATTAAATTAGCCAGTTGTTCTTGGGTTAAATTTGCTTTTTCCCTGACTTCTTTTAAGTTGTTCATTTTTTCACCTCCTAAAAGTGACGTTTCTTCACTTGTAATTTATATTATAGGTGAAGTTTCTTCACTTGTCAAGACTTTTTTAAAAAATAAGTGAAATTTCTTCACTTTGTCTTGATATGTGAAGTTATTTCACATATAATGTGCTTGAGGTGATTATAATGAACGTCCTTAAAAAATTGCGAACAAAAAAAGGCGTATATCAAAAAGACGTAGCAAAATATCTTGGTGTGGACAGAACCACATATGTTAAATATGAACGTGGAGTTAGTGAACCTAATCTTGACATCATAAAAAAATTAGCTAATTATTTTGATGTAACAGTTGATTTCTTGCTGGGCAAGGAAAAGAAAGAAAATACTTTAGATGAGCAGCTTGGAGAAATTGAATTTGCATTATATGGCGAAGTTAAAGAATTAACCGATGAACAAAAGCAAGATATATTAGATTATGCACGTTTCAAAAAAGAACAATGGAAGAAGGAAGAATAATGCTAAATCAATTAAACCAATATGCAATAAACCATAATATAGACGTCGATTTTTTTCCGATGAGAGCCACAAAAGCATTATCCATTCCCGGAGCTATTGCATTAAATCCATTAATGATCCATACAATGCCTGAATTGATAGACGCATATGCTCACGAATTAGGGCATCACGAAACCGGTTCGTTTTACAAGTTAAAATCCACGTTTGAAACGAGGCAACGCATGGAAGAACGGGCAACTCGTTGGGCGGTTCAGGAACTAATTCCGGCTGACAAACTGTTATCGGCATTTAAAAAGGGATATACGGAAGTGTGGCAGTTGGCTGAATATTTTAATGTGACTGAAAATTTTATAAAAGATACAATCAGAATACACCGAGTGAAAGGTAATATTTAAGGAGTGATAACAATGTATGGTGGAGATATTTCGTTAGATGGATTTGAAATTTTAAAAAAGAAAAAAAACATCCGAAAAAAAGGTAAAAGTCTATTGGAATTTCTTACAGACTATACTGTAATAGACATAGAAACAACAGGTCTATATTCTGAATTTGATGAAATTTTAGAATTAAGTGCAGTAAAATATCGTAACAACAAAATGATAGATAAATTTACAACATTGGTTCGCCCTGAAGAAGAAATAGATGAATACATAACCGATTTGACCGGAATAACAAACGAAATGGTAGCAAATGCACCAAGTATCGAAGAAGCACTACCAAAATATTTAGATTTTATCGGAACGGATATAGTGGTTGGTCATAATGTAAATTTTGATATTAATTTTATATATGACAATAATTTGGCATATTTTGAGAAAATATTTACAAACAACTATGTTGACACATTACGCATTGCACGAAAATTATTCCCAAATTTTAAGAATCATAAATTATCTACGCTTGTCGAGGAATTGCATATCGAAAACAAACCAGAACACCGTGGTTTAGCTGATTGCTTGGCAACACAAGAATGTTATTTGAAATTTGATGAATTTGTAAAAATAAACGGTGCGGATGCATTAGCTCCAAAAGCAAAAACTGATTTGCGTACATTAAAAGCAGAATCGGATAATTTTGATACTACTCACCCATTATACGGAAAAGTATGCGTTTTCACAGGTAAATTAGAATTGATGTCAAGAGAGCAAGCTGCACAGTTGGTTGTCAATTTAGGCGGAACGTGTGGCAATGGCGTTACCAAGAAAACCAATTATTTAATTTTAGGTAATAATGACTACTGTTCAACCATCAAAGATGGAAAGAGTAGCAAACAGAAAAAAGCTGAACAGTTGATTTTATCCGGTCAAGATTTGCAAATTATACCGGAAGACGTTTTCTATGAATTAGTATTGGAAAATGTTTCAGAGCATTAATATAAACCGAAGTCAGAAAACCCAACGTCAGAAAACCCGATATTGGGGAATCTAACATCGGTTGATTTTACAAAAGGAGTGATAACAATGCCATTTGATGATTACAAGGAGAGCGTTGCGATATATTTGCGTAAATCACGAATGGATCCGGACAGTGAAGACATAGACGAGACACTTGCACGCCACGAAGATACGTTGTTAAAATTGGCGAAACAAATGGATTTAAACATTGTTGAAATATACAAAGAAGTTGTATCCGGTGACGGTTTATTTACACGTCCTGAAATGTGTCGGCTATTGCAGAACGTAGAGCAGGGGAACTATTCGGCTGTTTTATGTATGGAAATAGACAGATTAGGGCGTTCATCACAAAAAGACGGCGGTATTATCTTGGAAACCTTCAAGGATAATGATGTGCGAATTATAACCACAAGTAAAACATATGACCTAAACGACGATGTGGATGAACAGGTTGTAGAAATGCATTCATTTATCGCACGCCAAGAGTTGAAAGCAATCCGTCGCAGGTTGAATAGGGGAATAGAAAAAACAGTAGAAATGGGATACCATATTTGTGAACCGCCATACGGATACAGGAGAACATACATCGATAAACGTCCGACATTAGAAATCTGTGAAGAAGAAGCAAATGTAATACGAATGGTATTTGATATGTATGTAAATCAACATATGGGTACACAGACCATTGCCGATAATTTAAACAAAATGGGATATACCCCACGAAAAAACGATCATTTTTCACGAAACACAATACAGTTTTATCTGCAAAACGAAACATATATAGGTCAAATTATTTGGAACAAACGAAAACATATCAAAAAAAAATTTCCTACTGATAAACACCGTACTGTATTAAATCCAGAGGAAAAATGGATTGTGTCGGAGGGAAAACACCCTGCAATAATATCAAAAGAATTGTTTGAACAAGCACAGGAAATCCACCAATTCCGAACACACCCACCTACTGCACATGGTATAATTCGTAATCCATTTGCAGGATTAATTTATTGTAAAAACTGTGGTGAATTAATGCAGCGTCAATATTCAAAAATCAGTGGTAATAGATTGTTATGTTTGCATTCCGGTTGTATCCGTTCTATCAGAACAATGTTCGTTGAAAAAGTTATTTTAGACGCAGTAAAAAATATTTTAAAAAACAGTTCGTCCGCCGTCCAAAACAGCATACAAAAAACAAACAACCTACAAATAGAAATGTTGGACAGAACCATTAAAGATATTAATACAAAAATAAAACAGTTGAATTCGCAGAAATCCAAACTACACGATTTGTTGGAACAGGGTGTTTATGATGTTGATACGTTTTTAGATCGTAGTAATGCAATCGCTGAAAAAATCCAAAATTCAAAATTGGCATTAGCTCAACACGAAAAAAAATTAAACAGTATTCAATCCGTTCCAACAGTGCAAGAAGTGCTACCGACATTACGCTATTTGATAGATGAATACGACAATCTTTCGGCAGGCGAAAAGAATGTAATTTTTAAAAAATTGATTAAACGTATGGTCTATAATCGTACAAAGGACCATAGGGGTAACGATTTTGATTTAGATATAGAATGGCGTTTCACTATGTAAGCCCTCGTTTTTATGCGGTTTCTTGACCGTTTTAATTTTGTATGCTCATTTTTCTAACTTGAATAGTCTTGTTCCCTGCAACTGTCATATATCTTATCAGTATGTACACACACTGCTTCACGGAAATTTGTATCACAAGGATATTTTCTTTCTCTTCCGCAGTCATTACAGCAATTTCTGTTACAATCAGCCATTTATTATCATTCCTTTCTATGTTTTTGGGGTTTTCCCTTGGTATAGAATATGAAACTCACCGAAAAGTGTTACTTTTACCGATTATTTTAAATTAAAGTCTGAAAATTGCAAACATTTATATTTGGATTATGATATAATATGAAAAGTTTAGAAGTATCACGAAAGGAATTAAAACATGAACAAAATCACAGTAACCACAAATAAAAAAGCGTCTATGTCCGATTTTTACGGTATATTTTTTGAAGACATAAACCATGCCGCCGACGGCGGACTTTACGGTGAAATGATACGCAACAGGGCGTTTGAATTTTCACCTATGGACAATCCGTCATATCAGGCGTTGACGGCTTGGAAACGTATTGAAGAGGGCGGTGCGTCGGTATCGTCATTTGTATCAAACAAATCACCGTTTTCAAAGCGAAATCCGAATTATCTTATTCTTGAAATTAACAAAGCAGGTACAAGAGCCGGTATAAAAAATCTCGGCTATAACAGCGGTATTGCGGTAAAGGAAAATGAAAGCTACAATTTTTCATGCTACGCAAAAAGTGACAAGCCTTGTGAAATAACAGTTTCAATAGACAACGCATACGGTGAAGTCATTACAGAAAAGTTGCTTAACATCACGTCAAACGAATGGACGGAATATTCATTTACATTAACATCACCTGTTGACGATTTTTCGGCAGTGCTTGCAGTCACATCAAAGCAAGAATGTAAATTCTGTCTTGATTTTGTATCATTATTCCCCGTTAAAACCTACAAAAACCGCAAAAACGGTATGAGAAACGACATAGCCGAAATGCTTGCGGACTTAAAGCCTAAATTTATGCGTTTTCCGGGCGGTTGTCTTATCCACGACGGCACACTTAATTCCGACGACAGAAACTCAATGTACCGTTGGAAAAATACAATCGGTGCTGTAACCGACAGACCGTCACGACGTAACAACTGGCGATACAATCAATCGTTGGGACTCGGATATTTTGAATACTTCCAATTCTGTGAGGACATCGGTGCAAAGCCTCTGCCTGTACTTCCTGCCGGATATAATCCGCATATGGAGCAAGCCGTTCCGCTTGACGAAATGCAGGAATGGATTGATGACGCACTTGACCTTATCGAATTTGCCAACGGCACTGCCGACACGAAGTGGGGCAAAATAAGATGTGATATGGGACACACCGAGCCGTTCAATCTTGAATATCTTGCAGTCGGCAACGAAGAAGTCGGTCAGGGCTTTTGGGACAGATATGACCTTTTCCACAAAGCCATAAAAGAGAAATATCCGCAAATAAAAATAATCAACTCTGCCGGACCGTTCCCACAAGGCGGTGAATTTGAACGCGGTTGGAACAACGCAAAAAAGAACGGCTCTGACCTTGTTGACGAGCATTACTACACATCACCCGAATGGATGCTTGCCAACTGCCACCGTTACGACAATATGCCGTCAGACGGTCCGAAAGTATTCTTAGGCGAATACGCGTCATGGGGCAACACATATTACAACGCACTTATCGAGGCGGCATATATGACAGGACTTGAAAACAACGCACATGCAATCGGTCTTGTATGCTATGCGCCACTGCTATGCAATGTCGACTACATAAACTGGCAGCCCGATATGATTTGGTTTGACAATCACAGAGTATACGGCAGTGCGAATTACTATGTACAAAAAATGTTTATGAACTGCACAGGCAACAATCTGCTTGACGTAAAGCACGACGGTTTTGACAAGCCAATCACTCTTGGCAGTGACAAAATCAGCGGTAATATTGAGATTGAAGCTGACAGATGCAGTGCGGAATTTTACGATATTAAAATCACCGACATCACAACAGGCAATGTAAAAACATATGACAATCTATCATTCAGCAACGGCGGTAAAGCCGTTATAGACAGCATAGACTCAAATCATTATAAAGTCGAATTTACCGCCAAACGCACAGCAGGCGACAAAGGTTTCCGCCTGTTCTTCGGCAAGTCGGACGATAAAAACTTAATTCAATGGTTTATCGGCGGTTGGCAAAATCAAGACACAGAAGTCAACGCACAAGTAAACGGACGCGGTTCGTGCCTTGACCACAACATTTTCTCCGTAATGACAGGACAGGAATACAAACTTTGCCTTGAAGTCAACGGCAGAAATATTACTACATATATAAATGGCAAAACCGCAAACACTGCAATCGACAAACAGCCTGTTATGGAGGAATTATACTACACCGCAAGCAGTGACGATAACAACATTTATATTAAAGCGGTCAATGTGCGTGACACCGAAATAACATCTGAAATATGCGTTGAAGGCGTAAACGGCATTAACGCAAACGTAACGGAGCTTTCCGGCAATTCGCTTGATGATATAAACGATTTCGATAATCCGAAAAAGGTATCGCCGAAAACATCGGCTTTAACCGCCGTATCAAATACATTTGAATACACATTCCCGCCGAAAAGTGTTACAATATTTACTATACAGAAATAAAACCATTAGACGACTGATAAAACAGTCGTCTTTTTTTGTAATCAAACCCCAAAAAGCAGAATAAATATAAACAAAAGGGGGTATCCGTATGGAAAGCTTTGAAACTGCTGCACCGATAATAGTTCTTATCTGTTCACTTACCGCACTGTTATTTTCATTTATCAAATTTTACTCCGTAAAGCGAAAAAGCGAAGGTACGGATATGATGAAAAGCATCAGCGTCAAAATACGCAAAGGTGCAATGGCATATCTTAAACGTCAATACAAAACGGTCGGAATATTTTTTGCGATTATGTTTTTCATTTTGACCGTACTTGCGGCGAAAAGATTTTTAAGTCCGTTTGTGCCGTTTGCATTTTTGACAGGCGGATTTTTTTCGGGATTGTCGGGATATGTGGGAATGAATATCGCCACATACGCCAACACACGCACCGCGAACGGTGTTCGTGACGGACTTAACAAGGGTTTAAAAATCGCGTTTGCGTCAGGCTCTGTTATGGGGCTTACCGTTGTCGGTTTAGGACTTTTCGATATAAGTGTGTGGTTTATTCTTTTGAAATTCGTGTTCAAACTCAACATAAATGACGTTATGACAGCTATGCTCACATTCGGTATGGGTGCAAGTTCAATGGCACTGTTTGCACGCGTGGGTGGCGGAATATTCACAAAAGCGGCTGATGTCGGAGCGGATTTAGTCGGCAAAGTCGAAGTCGGTATACCTGAGGACGATCCGCGTAACCCTGCCTGCATTGCCGATAATGTCGGCGACAATGTCGGTGACGTTGCAGGAATGGGCGCTGATTTGTATGAATCGTATGTCGGCTCGATTATTTCGTGCGGAGCGCTTGCGTCTGCGGCAGGACTTGGCTTTAACGGTGTACTTGTGCCGATGCTTATCGCCGCAATCGGCATAATTGCATCTATTATCGGCACATTTTTCGTTTCGACAAAGGAAGGTGCAACGCAAAAATCGCTTTTAGGCTCATTAAGACGCGGTACATACATTGCGTCAATCCTGTCGGCAGTCGGCTCGGCATTTCTTATTTTCACATTACTTCCCGACAATTCAAATGTATTTTGGGCGGTTATTTCGGGACTTATCGCAGGAGTGATGATAGGATATTTCATAGAGTATTACACGTCAGACTCTTACAAGCCTACAAAAAACCTTGCAAAATCTTCAAATACAGGCTCGGCGACAATCATAATAGACGGTATCGCACTGGGAATGTCGTCAACGGCGATACCTGTTATTATAATCGGAATTTCGGTAATTATAAGCTACTTTACCGCAGGAGGTATGGCAAGCTTTGAGGACGGACTTTACGGAGTTGGTCTGTCGGCAGTCGGTATGCTTTCAACACTCGGCATAACGCTTGCGACAGATGCATACGGACCTGTTGCCGACAACGCAGGAGGTATTGCTGAGATGTCGGGGCTTCCCGATATAGTGCGTGAAAGAACGGACGCACTCGATTCACTCGGCAACACGACCGCCGCAACAGGCAAAGGTTTTGCAATAGGCTCGGCGGCACTGACCGCGCTTGCACTGATAGTTTCATACACCGATAAAATAACCGAAATGGGAATTGAACTTAATCTTTCCGTCACTAATCCCGCAGTGCTTATAGGCTTATTTTCAGGGGCAATGCTGCCGTTTTTGTTCAGTGCAATGACTATGAGAGCTGTCGGACGTGCGGCACAAAAAATTGTTGTTGAAGTAAGACGACAGTTTAAGGAGATAAAAGGATTGATTGACGGAAAAGCAGAGGCTGATTATGAAACGTGCGTTGACATATGCACAAAATCTTCGCTGAAAGAGATGATTTTCCCCGCCGCACTCGGAATACTTGCACCGATAATTGTCGGATTGGTGCTTGGGTGCAACGGTGTTGTCGGTATGCTTGCAGGTGCTTTAATATCCGGTTTTGCACTTGCTGTAATGATGGCTAATTCGGGCGGTGCTTGGGATAATGCGAAAAAATATATCGAGGCAGGTAATTTCGGTGGTAAAGGCAGCGAAAATCATAAAGCCGCCGTTGTCGGCGATACGGTCGGTGATCCGTTTAAAGATACGTCCGGCCCGTCCGTTAATATATTGATTAAACTTCTGTCTATGGTTTCAATCGTTTTCGCCGCACTTATCGCCACATACGGCGGTATGGGGCTGTTTTAGGCATACAAAAAGGCAAGCCACATAAGTGACTTGCCTTAAATTTCTTATTAGCCTTGTGTATTGTAGCTGTAGTTTGGAGCCTCTTTAGTGATATAAATATCATGAGGATGGCTTTCCTTTAGACCTGCACCTGTAATTCTTACGAACTTACCGTTTTCCTTTAACAACTGAATTGTCTTAGTTCCGCAGTAACCCATACCCGAACGCAGACCGCCAAGTATTTGGAATATAGTATCAGAAACAGGGCCTTTGTAAGGTACACGACCTTCAACACCCTCCGGAACAAGTTTCTTTGAACCTGTTTGGAAGTATCTGTCCTTACTTCCGCATTCCATAGCCGCAATAGAACCCATACCTCTGTAAACCTTAAAACGTCTGCCTTGGAATATTTCAAATTCGCCCGGGCTTTCGTCACAGCCTGCAAGCAAGCTGCCAAGCATAATTACATCAGCACCTGCCGCAACAGCCTTAACAACATCGCCCGAATACTTAACACCGCCGTCGGCGATAACAGGGATATTGTACTTCTTTGCAACTTGGCTTACGTCATATACAGCAGTAATCTGCGGTACACCGATACCTGCAACGACACGGGTTGTACAGATTGAACCAGGTCCGATACCGACCTTAACACAGTCTGCGCCTGCGTTAATAAGTGCCTCTGCCGCCTCACCTGTTGCGATATTTCCTGCGATTAAGTCCAAATCAGGGAATGCCTCCTTGATTTCTTTAACCTTATTTATGATATTCTTACTGTGACCGTGTGCACTGTCAAGTACAACAACGTCAACACCTGCATCATATACAGCCTTAACTCTTTCCAATGCGTCGTTTGTAACACCGATTGCCGCACCGACCAAAAGTCTGCCGTTCTTATCTCTTGCAGAATTCGGATAACGGATAGCTTTTTCAATATCCTTTATTGTAATAAGTCCTTTTAAGTGATTTTCTTCATCAACTATCGGCAACTTCTCAATCTTGTGCTTTGAAAGAATTTTCTGTGCCTCTGAAAGAGTTGTTCCGACAGGAGCAGTTATAAGATTTTCGCTTGTCATAGCGTCTTTAATTTTCTTTGCAAAATCTGTTTCAAATCTCAAGTCACGGTTTGTAATTATACCGATAAGCACGTTATTGTCATCACAAATCGGAACACCTGAAATTTTATATTTACCCATAAGCTCATCTGCGTCTTTTAGCGTATGGTTTTCAGAAAGACTGAACGGATTGGCTATAACGCCGTTCTCACTTCTCTTTACTTTATCAACTTCCGCAGCCTGCTGTTCAATCGTCATATTCTTATGAATTATTCCGATTCCGCCCTCTCGTGCGATTGCAATAGCCATTGACGACTCTGTAACAGTATCCATTGCCGAACTCATCAGCGGTATGTTAAGCGTTATGTTTTTAGTTAGTTTTGTTGTTAAGTCAACTTCGTTAGGTGTAAAATCAGATGCTTGCGGTACAAGTAATACATCATCAAATGTAAGACCTTCCTTAGAAAATTTTTCTTCCATTCTTATAACTCCTCTCATTAGTATTAATTTTATTAATTATAACAAATTTTGCGGTTTTTTTCAAGACCTTTTTTACGTCATTTTAAAGTTTATTATAATTGATTAATATAGTCTGTAAGGCATATTCGCATTGTGGCAATATCACTAATTTTGAAAACTTCGCCCTTTAATCTTGATGAACCCGCAAGTCCCTTGATATACCACGCAATATGCTTTCTCGCCTCTTTTATTCCGCGGCTTTCACCCTTTTCTTCAACAAGCATTTCAATATGTTCCAACGCTTGTGCAAGTCTGTCCTGAGGAGTCGGTTCAAAGTTCACGTTGCCGTTTTTCAGATATTCGTTTACCTGTCTGAATATAAACGGATTTCCCTCGCAGCCTCTTCCTATCATAACCGCGTCACAGCCTGTCATATCAATCATTCTTTTCGCATCCTCGGCACATTTTATATCGCCGTTGCCGATTACCGGAATTGAAACCGATTCTTTTACTTTCTTTATTATATCCCAATCCGCCGTTCCGCTGTAAAATTCTGCTCGCGTCCTGCCGTGTATCGCAATCGCCGCTGCTCCGCCTTGTTCTATAATCTTTGCGACTTCAACTGCATTTATACTGTCATCGTCCCAACCTTTACGAATTTTTACCGTCACAGGCACAGGCGACGCGGAAGAAACTTTATGCACTATCTCGCCTATTTTTTCGGGTGTCTTAAGCAATGCGCTGCCATCACCGTTGTTTACGATTTTCGGTGTGGGACAGCCCATATTTATATCTATTATATCAGGTTTTACCGCCATAACTTTCGGTATCACTTCCGCCATTATATCAGCGTCAGAGCCGAATATTTGTATCGCACAAGGACGTTCTTCGTCATCTATCCGCATTAAATCGGCGGTTTTTTTATCGTTGTAGTACAGTCCTTTCGCACTCACCATTTCCGAATACACAAGTCCTGCACCGTATCTTCGACATATTTTTCTGAAAGGTAAATCAGTTACTCCCGCCATCGGTGCAAGAAATACGTTGTTTTCTGTTTCAAAATTTCCTATTTTCATTGTTTCGCCTTTTATTTTTCCCTTTGTTTTTGATTATATCCAAAACAGACAAGCCTGTGTTGTGTTTTTGGCTTGCCTGCTGTTGTGTTGCCACCACTCCGTCACTTCGTGACACCTCTCCTCAAGGAGAGGCTTTTCGTACGGCTCCCATTGAGGGGAGCCGGCGGCGTAGCCGTCTGTGGGGTGGCTTTACTTTGCCTTTCGATTTGCCACCACTCCGTCACTTCGTGACACCTCTCCTCAAGGAGAGGCTTTCGTACGGCTCCCATTGAGGGGAGCTGGCGGCGTAGCCGTCTGTGGGGTGGCTCTTTTCTCTCTTATCTATTATCTGCTACGCGGGCGACCGATGATCGCCACTACATACATAAAGTTTTGCGTACGGAACGGCACCCTCGACGTCCCTTTTTCGTACCATACCCCTACGAACGTTAAATTATCTTCTTTTTGAGTATTCCAATATTTTATGATTATTTGAGAAGAACTGCAAATTTGCGTCAAAATACAAATGTGAAACTTCGCCCTTATTCATTTCGCCGTTTTCGATTTTATTTGCGCAATCCCATGTTGTATCGACAATCATCCACCTGCCGTCAACGTAAACTTCATTCCATGCGTGATTTTGTTCGTCAGTTGCAATACTTATGTCTGTCCACGCGGTATCATTACCGACACCAAGTGCGTATCCCGACACGACATTACACGGTATATCAATACTTCTGCACAGCGACGCCATAAGCGTTGCAAAACCAAGACACACTGCCTTACGGCTCTTTACTATATCCGTTGCGTAATACGGCGGTGCCTCGTCACTTGCCAGGCTGTCAACGTCATAATACATATAAGAACATATCCAATCGTGCAACGCAAGCACTTTTTCATAGTCGGTCGTTTTATCCGACGTAAGCTGTTCGGCGATAGAGATTATACTGTCACTGTTTGATTGTATAGACGCGGTGTATTTAAGCGCCTCCTTAATTGACTTATCCTTTTCATACATCGCCTTATTATGTTCAAACACAGGTGACTGTTCGATAATCCAACCGCCGTTGCCGTCACGCACAAGTTTTACATAATTATACGCCCAGCTTTCAAACTGTCCGTAAGGCTTATCACCGGTATACACGTCAACACCTATAGATGAGCCGTCCGTTTTCGGAATTGATATTGTTTTATTGAAACTATTTTCGGAATTTGCCGTAATCGAAACCTGTTCAAGCGTTTCACCGTTTTCATCGATAAATGCCGCAATCAAATTTGATTTACTTCTTGAGCCGACAATTCCGAATATCTGTATTCTGTCATAATCCGCAATCATAGAAATATTTTCGTTCGGATAAAACGAAAGCATAGGACTGTTCTGTATATACGCATTGACCGCCACATCTGACGGATCAATAGGTAAATCCTCCTGTTTTATCATTGCCATAAGCTCGGACGGTGTAGGAATATAATCCGTCACCCTCGAAAGCCGTTCGGACAATGCCGAAACCGACTCCGTAACCTCCGGACAATTTTCTTTAAGATACGGAACATAACTTCCGAAATTCAAGAAAAAGTCTGTCTGCGAATTAATCACGGCTATTCCTATTGCTAATATCAAAAGTATGGCAAAAAATTTCTTTATCTTTTTCATATCATACCACCATACCAAAATCAAATTTTATATAAAAAATGCTGCGACCTAAGTATATTCTTAAGCCGCAGCATCTTCCTTATTGGAGGCGCCACCCAGATTTGAACTGGGGAATAAAGGTTTTGCAGACCTCTGCCTTACCACTTGGCTATGGCGCCGGATACAAATAACAAAAGACGCATATTTTTGCGTCTTTTGTCTTGTAGTAAATGGAGCGGAAGACGAGATTCGAACTCGCGACGTTCACCTTGGCAAGGTGACGCTCTACCACTGAGCCACTCCCGCATTTCTTGACTACTTTGTTATTATAGCATGGGAAATACGGTTTGTCAACTGTTTTTTGAAATTTTTTTTGATAATTTTTTTGAAACTGTCTTAAACAGCATATAAATCAGCACGGTTAAGCCGAAATCGAACGATATGTTAAACAGAAAAAGCTGTTTTGAAATATCAGCCGCACCGTTGCCGATATACGGCATAGGGAACTGAATAAGTCCCATAAGTATCACGAAAATAAACGGAACGGCATATTTATTTTTCTTTTTCAACATCACAATAGCAATCAGTAAAAATATCGCATAACTCGGTATTATAAAGAATAACGTTTTCGGCAAATGCTCACGGATATTTTCCCATAAATCAAAACGATATGAGGATGTATTCGGTGCGTAGCCGTATTTTTTCTCAAATGTACCGAGGTTTATTTTGTTTGTAAAAGCATTTTGTGCGGTTGTTTCCATAACAGATACAAGACGCAGGGGGTGAGTGATGTAGAATTTTATAAGTTTTCCGTTACTCATTTTTGAATGAAACTTTTCATTCATAATATCACTTCGAGGCGGATATTTGTATTCCGATTTATCAAGGTATGCGTGCTTACCGCTGTCGGCCGCCATATCTTCGTCAAGTCCCATATCGATTAAATCCTGTTTCGGATTGGGACTGTCTTTTAAAATACCGTAAAACACACTGTTATACTGTGTATCCAAATTAAGCTGACCGCCGTTTATAACGTATCCGCCGACTCCGTGCCAAAGTAAAACGATTGAACACACAATGCACAAATTTCGCTTGTTGCTTTTAAAACCGACATACAATACAGCGATAATAAGGAACGGTGTAAATACGGCACACTGCAATTTTGAACCGAGTAACAGGCAAGACGAAACAGTGAAAAATATTATTACGCTTTTTTTGGCATCGTGTATATTTTCAAACATATACAATCCGAAAAGCACGACAGTTGCAAACGATACAAGCATAACGCTTTGACCGTACAGACTGTTTAAAATCGTCAAATTAACTCCGTTAAAAAATACAACGATAAAAAACAACAGAAAAATATAATGCAAAAACTTATTTTCAATTTTAAATTTACGTTGTATAAAAAAGCATACCGTTGCGTACCACAAAAACATCATAACCGCCAAAATTCGCATATCAAACGCACCGAACGGCAGACATATAAGTCTTGCTGTAGCGGTAGGGAATATAAACGTCGTAGTCGGCACTAAAAATAAAAGTCTTGGCACATATAACAACAAGTCGACCGACGTAAATTTCATATTAAAAAATCTTACGGCATAATCGTAAAAAGAGTAGTCGGACGGAAAATCAAGTCCGCACGGACGCATAACTCTTTCAAAATCGCCCTGGTCGGCAACCGAATGGACAGGCGGTACAAATACCGCGTATACAAACACAACAATGACCGATATTATAAATATTATATCGTATGCGGAAAAAATCTTTTTCTTCAAGTAAAATCACTCCAAAATCAGTAATGTAAATTTATTATACAAAATAACGGAAGCATTTGCAATAAAAATTGTACGCGCAATCACAAAATCTTGTGCAATTAATGTTGATAAATCTTTTATTTTGTGATAGAATGAATATATATTGAGTTTAGTTTTAATATAAAGGAGTTAAATCATGGAAAACGTAAGAAGAATTTATGTTGAAAAGAAAAACGGATTTGACGTTGAGGCAAAGGGTGTACTTGCCGATCTTAAAGAAAACCTTTCTTTAAAAGGTCTTAAAGACGTCAGAATTATTAACAGATATGATGTTTCGGGCGTAAGCGATGAGGAATATCAAAAGGCGAGAAATCTTATTTTCTCAGAACCTCCTGTTGATAATGCTTATGATGAAGAAATTGAAATCAGTGAGGGCAAGGTGTTTGCGGTTGAATTTTTGCCGGGACAGTTTGACCAGAGAGCCGCGTCGGCTGAAGAATGTATTTCAATTCTTACGGAAAAGGAACGTCCGACTGTAAGAAGTGCAAAGGTATATGTTCTTATCGGCGACATTTCAGATGAAGAAACAGAGGCTGTTAAAAATTACGTTATAAACCCTGTTGAGGCAAGAGAGGCGAGCCTTGAAAAGCCGACTTCGCTTGTTATGGAAACAGTTGTTCCCGATGACGTTGCGACAGTTGACGGCTTTACCGAAATGGACGAGAGCAAAATGGAAGAATTTCTTTCAAAGATGGGCTTTGCAATGGATATGGACGACCTTGCATTCTGTCAGAAGTATTTTAAGGATACGGAAAAGCGTAATCCTACAATTACAGAACTTCGTATGATTGATACATATTGGTCTGACCACTGCCGTCATACTACGTTTTCCACTAAGATAAATGATGTTAAGATAAATAACGGCAAATATGCCGATGTCATTAAGGCTGCATATGATGAATATAAGGCTGCAAAAGCTGATTTGTATGCACCTGACAGAGATACTTGCCTTATGAATATGGCAACAATCATAGTTAAGCAGCTTAAAAAGCAAGGTCTTTTAAAAGAAATTGATGAATCGGAAGAAATCAATGCTTGTTCAATCGTTGTTGATGTTGACGTAAACGGCAAGGACGAGCCATGGCTAATTATGTTTAAAAACGAAACTCATAACCACCCGACAGAAATCGAGCCTTTCGGCGGTGCGGCAACTTGTCTTGGCGGTGCTATTCGTGACCCGCTTTCAGGAAGAAGTTATGTATATCAAGCTATGCGTGTAACCGGTAGCGGTGATCCGAGAGTATCACTAAAGGATACACATGCCGGAAAGCTTATGCAGAGAAAGATTACAACAGGTGCGTCGGCAGGTTACAGCTCATACGGTAACCAAATCGGTCTTGCAACAGGACAGGTTCAGGAAATATATGATGAAGGCTACGTTGCAAAGAGAATGGAAATCGGTGCGGTTATAGGTGCGGCACCAAAGAAGAACGTTATTCGTGAAGTGCCGTCAAAGGGCGACGTTATTATTCTTCTCGGAGGAAGAACAGGTCGTGACGGTATCGGCGGTGCAACAGGTTCTTCAAAGGCGCATAACGAAGAAAGCGTTGTTACTTGCGGAAGTGAAGTGCAAAAGGGTAATCCTCCTGTTGAAAGAAAAATTCAAAGACTTTTCAGAGATGAAAAAGTTACTACACTTATAAAGAGATGTAACGACTTCGGTGCGGGCGGCGTATCGGTTGCTATCGGTGAGCTTGCGGACGGACTTGTTATTGACCTTGACAAAGTTCCTAAAAAGTATGAGGGACTTGACGGAACCGAACTTGCAATCAGCGAATCACAGGAAAGAATGGCTGTTGTTGTAAGAGCGGAGGACTCAGATAAGTTTATAGAATATTCAAATAACGAAAATCTTGAAGCAACAAAGGTTGCATATGTCACAGACGAAAACAGACTTGTTATGAACTGGAGAGGTAAGACAATCTGCGATATTTCAAGAGATTTTCTTAACACAAACGGTGCAACAAAGAATACGGATATTGAAGTTGTACTTCCTGATACTGAAAACAGTTTCTTTAAGCAAGAAGTTGTTACTGACGTAAAGGCAAAGTGGCTTGAAACACTTTCAGATCTAAATGTATGCTCACAAAAGGGACTATGTGAAAAGTTTGACTCAACAATCGGTGCAAACAGTGTACTTATGCCGTTCGGCGGTAAGTATCAGCTTACTCCGTCAGACGGTATGGCTGCAAAAGTTCCTGTACTTGGCGGCGAAACAAATACGGCAACCGTTATGACATTCGGTTATAATCCGAAACTTTCAAGTTGGAGCCAATATCACGGTTCAACATATGCAATCGTTGAATCTGTTTCAAAAGCGGTTGCGTTGGGTGCTGATTATAAGAAGATTTATCTTACATTCCAAGAGTACTTTGAAAGACTTGGAACCGATCCTAAGCGTTGGGGCAAGCCTTTTGCTTCATTGCTTGGCGCATATAAGACACAGCTTGCATTAGGCATTGCGGCAATCGGCGGTAAAGACTCAATGAGCGGTTCGTTCAACGACCTTGACGTACCTCCGACACTTACATCATTCGCCGTTGCACCTGTAAAGGCTGATAAGGTTATTTCACAGGAAATCAAGAAAGCAGGCTCAAAGCTTGTTATGTTCACAGTTAAACGTGACGAAAACGATTTACCTAAGTTTGACGAATTGAAGAAAATGTATGACACAGTTCATCAGCTTATTCTTGACGGCAAAGTATTGTCGGCAAGCGTTGTTAAGGGATTCGGTCTTGTTGAAACTGTTTCAAAAATGTCATTCGGTAATATGATCGGTGTTGAATTTGACAAGAACCTTACAAATGATATGCTATTCTATGCACCGCTTGGCTCAATCGTACTTGAAGTTGAAGAAGAAATTGACGGTGCCGTAACAGTCGGTACAACAGGCTCTGACGCATTTACAGTAGGCGGAGTAAATATTCCGCTTAGCGAGGCGGCTGAAGTATGGAAAAAACCGCTTGAAAAGGTATTCCCTACAAAAGCAGGTCACTTTACAAGTGAGCCTGAAACATTCAGCTATGATAAGAGAAATATAACTGTTGCAACAGAAAAATTTGCAAAACCGAGAGTATTTATTCCTGTATTCCCGGGTACAAACTGCGAATACGATACTGCAAGAGCATTTGAAAACGCAGGTGCTGTGGCAGATGTATTTGTTGTAAGAAACCTTACGGGTGACGACGTTGTTTACTCAATGAAAGAAATGCAAAAGAGAATAAACAATTCTCAAATCGTAATGATTCCGGGCGGTTTCTCAGGCGGTGACGAACCTGAGGGCAGCGGTAAATTTATCGCAACCGCATTCAGAAATCCGCTTGTAAAAGACGCGGTTATGAATATGCTTAAAAACCGTGACGGTCTAATGCTTGGTATCTGTAACGGTTTCCAGGCGCTTATAAAGCTTGGTCTTGTACCTTACGGAGAAATTCGTGACCTTGACAGTAATTCACCGACACTTACATTTAACACAATCGGCAGACACGTTTCTTGTATGGCAAGAACAAGAATTGCGTCAAACAAGTCACCATGGCTTGCAAATGTAAATACAGGCGATGTTCATACAATCGCACTTTCACACGGTGAAGGTAGATTTATCGCGTCGGAAGAACAGGTTAAGGAACTTGCGGCAAACGGACAGATTGCAACTCAATATGTAAACCTTGAAGATAAGGCAACATATGATATTGACTGGAATCCAAACGGTTCGGTATATGCTATTGAGGGTATAACAAGTCCTGACGGCAGAGTGCTTGGTAAAATGGGACACAGTGAACGTATCGGTAAGAACGTATCGTTTAATGTTCCCGGTAACAAAGACCAAAAGCTGTTTGAGGCAGGCGTTAAATATTTTAAATAATACAAAAAGGCTGTCGGCAAATGTCGGCAGCCTGTTTTATCACGAGGAGAAAGATGTTATATGAAACCGAAAATTGGTGTTGTGTTTCCAAAGATAACGGATAAAGATATAGCCGATTTGGAAATAGAAAAAATAAGAGTTTCAAAAAACAGAAGAAAAATAGGTATTTTGCTTGGCTCTGACACGTCCGCTTATCAGCAGGCGAAGGTCGAAAGTGAAGTGAAAAAGGCTTGTAATCTTACGGAAGTAATCGTTAGGGTTGATAACAGAATCAAACAGCAAGATAAAAATGTAATGATTTACGAAGTCGAACCCGGTCATGAGGGGACTATGCAGTCTGCATCATCAGGCCCGAAAATCAAAGGTAAAGCCAATGTTTCGGATATGCTTTACGGCAGACCAATTAATGATGATATTATATCAATTCATTCGATTAACGACAATTCCGGCAGAGTTGTATTTTCGGGTAAGGTATTTTTTGTTGAAGACAGAGATATTAAATCTAAAAAAACAGGCAAGGAATTTCACCTTATAACAATGGATATTACCGATAACGAGGACTCAATATCGGCGAAAATGTTCGTTACAAAAACGGAAGATGACGAGCCGTTTAACAAGCTTTTTTCAAAATTGAAAAAGGGAGTCAAGGGGGGCGGTATATATATCGTTGCGCGCGGTAAGGCACAGTTCGACCAATACGCAGGTGAAACGATTGTGATGATTAACGACATTGCGGAAATTGAAAAACCGCCTGTTCGTATGGACGAGGCAGCGGAAAAACGTGTAGAACTTCACCTGCATACACAGATGTCGGCGATGGACGCGGTTTCGTCCGTAAATGACCTTATCAACAGAGCAATTTATTGGGGACATAAGGCGATTGCCGTTACCGACCACGGAGTTGTTCAGTCATTCCCGGACGCAATGAAAGCGTCAAATTTTAATGAAAAAATTAAAATTCTTTACGGTGTTGAGGGATATTTGATTGACGACAGCAAGAAGATTGTCTATAATGCGGAAAATCAGAATATCGACTCACCGTTTGTCGTGTTCGATATAGAAACAACCGGACTTCACAACGATAAAAACAATATCACCGAAATCGGTGCGGTAAAGGTTGTGAACGGTCAGATTGTCGATAAGTGGTCTACGTTCGTTAATCCATGTCAGCCGATACCCGAAAATATCGTAGAACTTACCGGTATTACGGACAGTATGGTGGCTGACGCACCGAAAATCGAAGAAATACTCGGTGAGTTTTTTGAGTTTTGTAAGGATTGCATACTTGTTGCACATAACGCGGCGTTCGATATAGGATTTATAAAAAAGGCGGCAGAACGTCATAATTTTGAATTTAATTTCTGCTACCTTGATACGCTTATGCTTGCAAGATGTATGTATCCCGAACTTCCGAATTTTAAACTTGATACACTTACAAAACATCTTCACGTTATTCTTGAAAATCATCACCGTGCCGTGGACGACGCAAAGGCTACGGCTGATGTTTTCGTTAAGATGATAGAAAAACTTCGTGAAGAAGATAAGACGGAGCTTAAAACATTCAATGATATTTTTGATTTAAGAAGTGCGTCAAAGAAAAATAAAGCGTATCACATTATCATACTTGCAAAAAATCAAATCGGTTTAAGACATATTTATGAAATGATTTCGGAATCGCATTTGAAATATTTCTTCAGAACACCGAGAATACCAAGAAGTTTGCTTGAAGAAAAACGCGATGGACTTATACTCGGTTCGGCTTGTGAGGCTGGCGAACTTTTCAGAGCGATGATAGACGGTGACAGTGACGAGGAATTAAAGGAAATAGTTGATTTTTACGACTATCTTGAAATTCAGCCGATAGGCAATAATGCGTATATGAAAACCGATCCGAAACACCCTATGGTAAATACGGACGAAGATTTGCAAAATTTAAACAGACGTATTGTTGCACTTGGCGAAAAGTATAATAAACCCGTTGTCGCAACGTGTGACGTGCATTTTATGGATATGGAGGGTGCGGATTACAGAAAAATCCTTATGAATTACAAAGGATTTTCGGACGCTGACAATCAAGCACCGCTGTATTTCAGAACAACGGAAGAAATGCTTAAAGAATTTGAGTATTTAGGCAAGGAAAAGGCGTATGAGGTTGTTGTAAAAAACACAAACCTTGTAGCCGATATGATAGAGGACGTCAGACCGATTCCTGCGAAAAAGTGTCCGCCTGTAATTGAGGGTGCGAAAGAGGGTATCATAAACGACTCGACAACGAGAGCAAAGGAAATATACGGCGATCCGCTTCCTGAAATCGTGCAGAAACGTCTGGATAAGGAACTTCATTCGATTACGACTTACGGTTTTTCGGTTATGTACAGAATTGCACAGGAGCTTGTACGTCATTCGCTTGCGGATGGATATTTGGTTGGCTCACGTGGTTCTGTCGGCTCGTCGCTTGTTGCGTATTTGTCGGACATAACGGAGGTTAATTCACTTCAAGGTCACTATATTTGCCCGAATTGTAAAAACGTAGAGTTTATTGAGTCCGAAATCGGTTTGTCGGGGTGTGACTTGCCCGATAAGGTGTGTCCGAAATGCGGAACGAAGTACAGAAAAGACGGCCACGATATTCCGTTTGAAACATTCCTTGGATTTAAGGGCGATAAAGAGCCTGATATAGACCTTAACTTTTCGGGCGTGTATCAGCCGGTAATCCATAAATACACCGAAACATTCTTCGGCAAGGGCAAGGTTTTCAAAGCCGGAACAATCGGTACTGTCGCGGAAAAAACCGCATTCGGTTATGTAAAGAAGTATTGCGAGGAGAGAAATCTTGTGATGCGTAATGCGGAGATGAAACGACTTGCAAAAGGCTGTGAGGGCGTAAAACGTACGTCGGGACAGCACCCCGGCGGAATTATCGTTGTACCGTTTGAAAATGATATACATGAATTTTGCCCTGTTCAGCACCCTGCGGACGACCCGAATTCGGATATTATTACGACCCACTTCGATTACCATAAAATCGACCAAAACCTTTTAAAACTTGATGAGCTTGGACACGATGATCCGACGGTTATAAGAATGCTTGAGGATATAACGGGACTGCACGCACGGGATATTCCGATAGGTGACCCCGAAACAATGAGTTTGTTTACGTCAAATAAAGCGTTGAAATTACTTCCGGGTAAGGATATAGGTACAAATTTGGGTACATACGGAATACCTGAGTTTGGTACAAAGTTTGTACGTCAAATGCTTGAAGATACAAAGCCGACAACATTCTCTGAACTTGTAAGAATTTCGGGACTTTCGCACGGTACTGACGTGTGGCTCGGCAATGCACAGGAATTAATCAGAGAGGGCAAGTGTGACCTGTCACACTCAATATGTGCCCGTGACGATATTATGATTTATCTTATTTCGTGCGGTGTTGAAGAAGAACATTCGTTCAAGATAATGGAAATGGTGCGTAAAGGTAAAGGCCTGACGCCTGAATATGAACAGGAAATGCGTGATAATAATGTGCCTGATTGGTATATTGAGTCGTGTAAAAAAATCAAGTATATGTTCCCTAAGGCACACGCCGCAGCTTACGTTATGTCGGCATTTCGAATTGCGTATTTTAAAGTACATTATCCAGAAGCATTTTATATCGCATATTATACGGTGCGTGCGGACGATTTTGATGCGTCGGTAATGGCGAGTGGAGAAGAACGCGTTCGTGAAGAAATGCGTTCAATCAACGCAAAGAAAAAGGACGGAACGGTTACTCCGAAAGAAGAAAACCTTATACCGATACTTGAAATTTGTATTGAAATGTACGCAAGAGGAATTAATTTTGTGCCTGTTGATTTGTACGAATCACACGCAACAGATTTCCGACAGGTTGAGGGTGGTATTCTTCCTCCGCTTTCGGCACTTCCCGGACTTAGCGAAAACGATGCGATAAGCATTACGGAAGAAAGAAAGAACGGCGAGTTTAGAAACGTCGAAGATTTAAGAATTCGTACAGGTATAGGTAAAAATCCGCTTAATATCCTTGAAGAAAACGGCTGTTTCGATGATTTGCCCGATACCGACCAAGTGTCGTTGTTTGACTGATGATATAAGACCTTAGCAATATGTTAAGGTCTTTTTTGTTTAGAAAACAGTACAATTAACATATAATCTTGAAAATTTTGTCTTTTTATGATATTATAAAAGAAAGATTTAAAAATAGGTTGTATCTTTGTCAGATAATTAAAGATTTCAAGATTCAATACCAATCATACCATGAACCTCCAAAGACATTTGCTTTTATTTTGTCTGTCCTTGCTGGTGGCATGTCATTCTTTTGCCAATCAAAAGCCTTATGTCATCAATTTTGCCCGTGATAAATACCATGCAGCCAATAAAAACTGGTCTATTGGACAGGATGAAAAAGGCATTATGTATTTTGGGAATGACATCGGATTACTTGAATCCGACGGTATGGAATGGGAACTCTATCCAATGCCCAATTCTCCGATAGTCAGGGCTTTGGCTGTAGAATCGCACTATACAATCTACACTGGAGGCGCTGAAGAACTGGGACGATGGGACAGAGACCAGTCCGGCAAACTGAAATACACCTCTTTAAATAAGTTACTCCCGCCCAAGGTTTTGGACAATGAAAGTTTCTGGCGCATCTGGATAGACGGAAGCAAAGTCTATTTCCAAACTTTCAGAAATATTTATGTTTATGACCATCAGACAATGCGGCAACTCACCATTCCAGAAGGATTCTTGTTACTGTTGAAAGTGAGAAATGAATACTGGGTACAAGAGATGCATGGTCCTCTGCACCAACTCAAAGATGGCCGGCTAAGTAAAATTGAAGGCAGTGAATTCCTGAATGGAACCACCACCCGCGTTATTCTACCTTATGGTAAGGACCGATACTTAATCGGAACCTCCACAGGCGAAATCTACATTTACGACAAAAAGAACTTCATTCCTTGGAACAATGCTCTTTCCAGCCAGTTGCATGGCCAAGAGCTTAATTGCGGAATCTATTGCGCCAAACGAAACTCCTACTATTTGGGAACCCAGTTAAGTGGAATCTATGAAATAGATGTACAAGGAAATATCCTCAATCATTTCTCGGCTGCCAACTCCCTGCAAAATAACACAATCCTGTCCTTGTACGAGGACAACCGGAATAATATATGGGTAGCTATGGACCGTGGGATTGCCTACATCCGCTATACAGACGGCTTAAGTTATTATCGAAGCAATGAGGCCAACTCCAGTGCAGTATATACCGCTACCTTATGGAATGGCTACTTGCTGATAGGCACCAATCAAGGCGTTTTCTACACACCGGAAGAGAAAGCAAACGATTTTGAAATATTCTCTTCACTGAAGTTCATCGAGGGTACGCAAGGGCAGGTGTGGTCCTTGCAACTGATTAACGGACATTTATATTGCGGCCACAACAATGGATTGCTTGAAATCTGCCCGGATTTCAGCATCCGTCAGCTCTACCGTCTCAACACCGGTGTGTTCCGTATTGTAGAAGCCACCATCAATGGAAAAAAAATCCAAATTATCGTTACCTACAACGAACTGCGCATTGTCAACAAAGAAACCGGAAAAGTAAATGTCATGCGGCAAATCACTGATCCCATTTATGATGCAGAGATAGACCATTTAGGCAATATTTGGTTAGAAACTGTCAGCAAAGGCATATACAAATGCCGGTTAAATGAAGATATGGACGCTTTCCGCTACTATACCTATTACGGGCATGAAAAAGACTGTACGCTCCCTATACATCTGCAGATCTTCAAAGCGAGCGGACGTGTCATTTTCCTGGGAAGTGGCAACCACTTCTATTCTTACGACGAAAATAGTGATACGCTGCAACCCAACCAGCTTCTGAACCAGTGTTTCCAGAACATAAACAATATCAAACGTATTGTTTCCATCAACAGTGAAGAGAGCTGGGCCATCACCGGCTCCTCTATTTACCGTTTCTTCTATGACGGTTATATCGCCCGCATCAACGAGAGCTATAAGGTAGAGACTGATAATCTGTCACTGATTACCGCTTTCGAGAACATCTCCATACTTAACGACTCTCTTTCATTGGTTTGTCTGGATGCCGGTTTTATTCTTCACAGCTCCCAACACAGCAAACACCAGAACATACAACTCGCTCCTCCCAATCTGGAATTCGTACATACAGGTCAGGACCAGGCAAGTGGATATGCCGACCTGTCCAAGCACCTCCGGATACCCTACAAAGACAACACTGTCACCGTAGGCTTCTCCGTCAATGATGCATTTGCCCAAAGCTTGTTTGTAGAATACCTGTTGGAAAAAGTAGATAGTACCTGGAGCCGACCGGAACAACGGAACAGCATCTCATACGCCCGTCTGCCGGAAGGAAACTACACCCTACACATCCGCGCCACAGACGAATTGAACAATTATTCTCCTGATACCATCATCAACTTCGACATACTTCCTCCGTGGTACCGTACCATCTGGTGGTACCTTACTTGCATCATACTGATTATCACAGTCTTGTTTATTGCCTTCTGGCTGATGAAAAAGCGGTTACAGACCAAACATCTCAGGCACATGAAAGCACAAGAAGCCGAACACCTGCGCAGAATGAATGAGGAGCTACAGAATGAAATCGAGGAAAAGAATGCCGAACTGTTCACACAGACCTCATTCATTATCCGCAAGAATGAACTGATTCTGAAGTTGAAAGAGATTGTGGATGAGATTTGCACTAAGAATACACAAAAGACATTGCTTCCTCTTTATCAAAAGATAAACAATCTGCTTGCCAACAACCTCGACACAGAGGATGACTGGAAAATGTTTCTGATTAAATTCGAGCAAAAGCACCGTACATTCTTCAAAGCACTAAAAGAAGCATACCCACTGCTCACAAACAACGACCTGCGCCTATGTGCCTGCCTTAAACTGAACATGGACACCAAGGATATCGCATCCTTGATGAACCTTTCCATTCGTGCAGTAGAAAACAACCGGTATCGTTTGCGCAAAAAACTTAACCTACAACCTGCTCAAAATTTAAATGAGTTCTTTTTAACTATTGAATGACATCTTTTTTGTTTTTTGTTTGTTCCATGCATAATTCAAGTAAGTTATCCACTTAAATAAATTATGCAATGAAAAAAGAACCTAAACCTATCTTAAAGAGTATCTCGTGGCTGAAAAATCTATTTTTGACGGTATGTTTGTTGCAAGCAACCATGCCAGCCTTTTCTCAGACAAAGACTGTGACGGGTACTGTTACCGATGCATTGGGAGAGCCCCTGATCGGAGCATCAGTATTGGTGCAAGGTACCTCAAATGGTGTCATTACCAATATAGACGGTAAATACTCTATCCAGGTAACCCCGGAAAACACGTTGGAATTTTCCTATGTGGGAATGCAGAAACAAGCTATCAGAGTTGGCAGCCAGTCAGTAATTGATGTCCAGATGAAAGACGACTCGCAAATGCTGGCAGAGACTGTAGTCATCGGTTACGGTAGTGCCAAGAAACGTGACCTGACGGGCTCCATTACAAATATCAAAGGTGATGAAATAGCCAATAAGCCGGTAGTCAATCCTGTATCCGCCCTACAAGGTAAAGTGGCAGGTGTACAGGTAATCAACTCCGGTAAGGCAGGTGCCGAACCGGAAATCCGTGTACGCGGTACAAACTCCATCAACGGTTACAAGCCCCTGTATGTAGTCGACGGCCTGTTCAATGATAACATTAACTTCCTGAACCCGCAGGATATCGAGTCCATGGAAATCCTGAAAGACCCGTCCTCACTTGCCATCTTCGGTGTACGCGGTGCCAATGGTGTCATCATTATCACTACGAAGAAAGCCAAAGAAGGCCAGACGCGTGTAAATATCAACGGGTCATTCGGCTTCAAAGCCATCACGGACAAGATTGCCATGGTAGATGCAGATGGCTTCAAGACGTTATACAACGAACAATTGAAGAACGAAGGCAATCCGGAATTTAATTTTACCGATTGGACAGGTAATACCAACTGGCAGGACGAAATCTTCCAGACAGGTTTCATTACCAACAACAACATCAGTATTACCGGTGCTTCAGCCAAGCACAGTTTCTACCTTGGAGCCGGCTATGCCTATGAACAAGGCAACATCAAGAAAGAAAAGTACAGCAAGGTTACGCTGAACGTCAGCAATGACTATAAAGTGACAGATAACTTCAAGGTAGGCTTCCAGTTCAACGGTGCACGTATGTTACCGGCAGACACCAAGAGCGTTGCCACTGCCTTGCGGGCAGCCCCGGTAGCTCATGTGTTCAATGAAGAATACGGACTGTATACCACCCTTCCGGGGTTCCAGAAGGCCCAGATGAACAATCCGATGGTAGACGTGGAATTAAAGGCCAACACAACAAAGGCTGAAAACTATCGTGCATCCGGCAACGTGTATGGAGAATGGGACTTCTTGAAACATTTCCAATTCAAGGTGGTGTACTCCATGGACTACAGTTCAAACAGCACCCGCAAATATACCCCTATCATCAAGGTATTTGACAACAGTGTAGAAGGCAAAGTAGAAACCCTTGGTGACGGGAAAACCGGAGTAAGCCAAGAGAAACAGACAGAAACAAAAGTGCAGAGCGATTACTTGCTGACTTACCAGAATACTTGGGGTGAGCACAGTCTGACGGCTACAGCAGGCTTCACTACCTATTACAATGAACTGGAGCTGCTTGGTGCAGCCCGCACACAAGGCGTAGGCCTGGTAATCCCCAATAATCCCGACAAGTGGTACGTAAGCATCGGTGATGCCGGTACAGCCACCAACAACAGTACACAATGGGAACGTAGTACGGTATCTATGCTGGGACGCATCCTCTACAACTATAAAGGCAGATACCTGTTCAACGGCTCTTTCCGTCGTGACGGTTCTTCCGCTTTTTCCTATACGGGAAACCAATGGCAGAATTTTTACTCAATAGGTGCCGGCTGGCTGATGAGTGAGGAAGAATTCATGAAGGACATCACCTGGCTGGATATGTTAAAGTTGAAAGGTTCCTGGGGTACACTGGGTAACCAAAATCTGGACAAGCCCTACCCGGCAGAACCTCTGTTGAGCAATGCCTACTCTGCCGTATTCGGTACTCCGTCTGCCATCTATCCGGGCTATCAGCTTTCTTACCTGCCTAATCCTAACTTGCGTTGGGAGAAGGTAGAAGCATGGGAAGTTGGTGCAGAAGCCAACTTCTTCCGTAACCGCCTGCACTTTGAAGGTGTGTATTATAAGAAAACGACTAAAAACTTGCTTGCCGAAGTTCCGGGCATCTCAGGCACAGTTCCAGGTATAGGCAACTTAGGCTCCATCGAGAATAAGGGTGTGGAAATTGCCCTTAACTGGCGCGACCAAATCGGTGATTGGGGCTATAACATCGGCGGTAACTTGACAACTATCAAAAATAAGGTGTTGAGCCTGGTACAAGAAGGCTACTCAATCATTGCAGGAGATAAGAGCCAGAGTTACACCATGGCAGGATACCCTATCGGCTACTTTTACGGCTACAAAGTGGAAGGCATTTACCAGACCCAGGAAGAAATCAACAGTTCGCCGAAGAATACTTTGGCAACGGTCACTCCGGGAGATTTAAAATTCGTGGATGTAAACGGTGATGGTGAAATCACCACCGCCGACCGCACCATGATTGGTGACCCTACCCCCGACGTGAGCTACGGCATTACCCTTGGCGTAAGCTATAAGAACTGGGATTTGGGCATCGATATGATGGGACAAGCCGGCAACCAGATTTACCGTACCTGGGACAACTACAACTGGAGCCAGTTCAATTTCATGGAGCAACGCATGGACCGCTGGCATGGTCCCGGTACAAGCAACACCCAACCGTTGCTGAACACCAAGCATACCATCAACAACCTGAACTCCGAGTACTACATCGAAGACGGCAGCTTCTTCCGTATCCGCAATATATCTCTGGCCTACAATTTCGACCGAAAGTTAATTTCGAAAATCGGCATGCAGGCATTGAAGCTTTATGTAAATATCCAGAACCTGAAAACCTGGAAGCATAACACCGGTTACACTCCGGAACTGGGAGGTACAGCCATTGCCTTTGGCGTAGATGACGGCAGCTATCCGATGCCGGCTATCTATACTTTCGGCTTCAACCTGACATTCTGATCCCCCGCTAACCCTATTATTAATCATAGCAAGTATTGAAAACATGAAACTAAGAAACCATATATTATCAACACTCCTGGCTGGTGCTACAGCCCTTGCCTTAACCTCTTGTAATGACTTCCTGGACCGTGACCCATTGGGCCAATTCACCGAAGATGACGCTCCTAACGCCCTGGTAGGCGGAAAGATGTACAACGTTTACTACCTGATGCGCAGTTACAATATCACAGCCGGCATCCCTGCATTCATGGTTCACATGGTACGCAGTGAGGATTCCGAAAAGGGCAGCGACGCAGGCGACGGCGCAGACAACGCTGCTATGTGGGATGATTTCGAATACACAGCCTCAAACGGAATACTGGGTGCTTACTGGGGCCAGAACTACAAAATCATCTATCAGTGTAACGAAATCCTGGACGATCTTGAAAAAAGTGAGTACAAAGAAGATACAGAGAACATTCGGACCAAAGGTGAAGCACTGTTCTTCCGCGCCTACTGCTACTTTAATCTGGTACGTGCCTGGGGGGAAGTTCCTTTAGTTACTTTCAAGGTAGTGGAAGCTGCTGACGCCAATATACCCAAAACCACTGCCGACAAGATTTACGAGCAGATTGACAAGGACTTGACCGAAGCCGAAAAATGTCTTCCCCTGACTTGGAGTGCCGACTATACAGGACGTGCAACGTGGGGTGCCGCACGCTCCCTGCATGCGCGTACTTACATGATGCGCAACGACTGGGATAATATGTATGATGCTGCTACCGACGTTATCAAGTCGGGCATCTACAACCTGAATACCCCAGTGGACAAGGTGTTTACCGTAGAAGGCGAGAACTGTGGTGAAAGCGTATTCGAGTTGCAATGCGAGGCTACGGATGCCATGAAGGCAGACCTCAGCATCGGCAGCCAGTTCTGCGAAGTACAAGGCGTGCGCGGTGCCGGTGACTGGAACTTGGGGTGGGGCTGGCACATGGCCACCAAGCAGATGGGCACAGCCTTTGAAACAGGCGATCCGCGTAAAGATGCCACCCTGCTCTATTTCCGCAAAAGCGTGGATGATCCCATCACACCAGAGAATACGAACAAGCCTTACGGGGAATCTCCGGTTTCCACCGCCATGGGAGCCTACTTCAACAAGAAAGCCTATACCGAACCGGAACTGCGCAAGAAATATACCAAAAACGGTTTCTGGGTAAACATCCGTATCATCCGTTATCCGGATGTATTGCTGATGGGTGCTGAAGCAGCCAATGAAAAAGGCCTGCCCACCGAAGCCCTCGACTATCTGGAACAAGTACGTGCACACGCCCGTGGTACCTTGACAGATGTTCTGCCCAAAGTAACCACCACCAACCAAAGCGAACTGCGGGATGCCATCCGCCACGAACGCCGTGTAGAACTTGGTCTGGAACCCGATCGTTTCTACGACCTCGTGCGTTGGGGCATTGCCAAGGAGGTGCTTCAAGCTGCCGGAAAGAATTATCAAGATAAGAATGCCCTGTTGCCATTGCCGCAAACTGAAATCGACAAATCCAACGGGGTACTGGTACAGAACCCGAACTATTAAAGAGCCATGTTGAAAAGATAAACGAGAGTCCTAAACCATAAGTCCATATCCATGATATAGAGAAGTGGAAAGCCTGTAAAGGCAAACCGGACTGACTATACGACTGAAATGGCATTAAAAGGCTTCTAATATAGTGTTAGAAGCCTTTTAATATTGTATTGAAAGCCTTTTAATAATCAATTGGCAAAAGAAAGAGGACGGTAAGGTCGACAAAAGAAGGCGCATCAGTCATGCGATGAAAGGAATCACCCACCTTTCATACACAAGAAAAAAGTGACTCTTCAAAATGTATGAATCCAAAAAACATCTATCTAAGATACAACACATTACATTAATTTGAGTAGTAAATGAGTAGTCTCATTATTTGTTAAAATTCAAGGACATGTATTGTTGATGAATGTTTTTTTCACTTTCCATTTATCGAAATACATACTTTTGCGAAAAAGTTGAATTCAAGCACTGCGCAGAGCTTAAGAATTAATTTAAACAAGTTATCCACTAAAAAAATTTAATGCAATGAAGAGTAAAGCACATCTTCTTAAAAGAGCTATCTGGCTCAAGAGTCTATTCTTGACGGCATGCCTGTTATTGGCAACAATACCGGCATTCTCCCAGACAAAAACAGTGACAGGTACCGTAACCGATGCTGCAGGTGACGCTCTAATTGGCGTATCCATCCTTGTACAAGGTAGCAATAACGGTGTTGTAACTGACCTGGACGGGAAATATACACTAAACAATGTACCAGAAAATGCAACACTCATTATAAGTTATATAGGGATGTTGACCCAAGAGGTAAAAGTAAACGGACAGTCCATTGTCAATGTCACACTGAAAGAAGACTCACAGCAATTGGAAGAAGTTGTCGTAATTGGTTACGGTGCAGCCAAAGCCAAGGATTTGACAGCACCCATTACCGTGGTTAAAGGTGAAGCATTGACTACTGTACCTTCTACTACGCCTATGGCAGCCCTGCAAGGTAAAGTACCGGGTGTAAATATCGTGAACAACGGCGCTCCGGGCGAAGGACCTACCGTACAAATCCGTGGTATCGGATCATTCTCTAACAGTAAACCGTTGTTCGTTGTAGACGGTATGTTCTACGACAATATCAACTTCCTGAACAATGCAGACATTCAAGAAATGTCTATCTTGAAAGATGCGTCGGCTGCCGCAATCTATGGAGTACGTGCCGCAAACGGTGTAGTCCTCATTACTACCAAGAAAGGCTCACGCAATCAAAAAGCTAAAATTTCTTACGATGGCTATGTAGGTATTCAAAAAGCATCTAATGTATTGGAGCTGTGTAACGCTCATGAATATGCGACTATGCTCCTCGAGGGGAACTATGATGCCTATCAATCACATTTTAAACAGTCCATCGATAAATATGGCGGCAGTTATGCCGACTCGGATTTCCACAATTGGACATTCGGAGCAGACAACGATTGGTATGACTACCTCCTGCGCACCGCTGCCATCACAAACCACAGCTTAAATATTAATGGTGGTTCCGAAAAGGCCGTTTATTCTGTTGGCGTAAGTTATCTGTACCAAGATGGTATCATGGATGTTGACAACAACTACAAACGTATGAATTTCCGCGGTTCTGTTGATTATGATGCGACCAACTGGTTAAAGGTCGGCCTCAACGGTGTCTTCAGCAACTCCACACAACAAGTGCCCAATAACCAAGCTTGGCAGAAGGCCTTCAATTGTCCTCCTATCGTAGCACTCTACGACGAAAACAACGAACAGGGATTCCCCGACAAATTCGGTTCTCCAGATGCAATTGGCTATAGTTCAAACTTCTATAATCCTGTTGCCACTGCCAAATATTTCGACTCAAGCAAGGAAAATTATCAGGTATTGAGCAATTTCTATGCACAGATCGACTTTATTCCCAGCAAGCTGAACTTCAAGACCAACTATTCTTATAGTTTCCTCTCCACTCAGGGTCGCGAATTTACTCCGAAACATTATGTAAGCAGCTGGCAGCAATCAGCCACCACACAGCTTACAAAAAACGAGAACAAATATTACAATTATATTTGGGACAACACTCTTACTTATAATGACCAATGGGGCAAACACAGATTCGGTGCCATGGCAGGCTACTCCATGCGCCAAGAACAATGGCGTATGTTTGAGGGCAAGGCAAGCAATGTTCCTGATGGAGCGGACGAATACTGGTACATCAAGAACGGCGATGCTGCAGGTGCCACCGTAAAAGATGACGGCTATTGTTACAGGGGTATTTCTTACTTCGCACGTCTGAACTATAACTACGCCGACAAATATCTGTTGATGCTTACCATGCGTGCCGATGGTTCCAGCAAATATCAGGAACACTGGGGTTATTTCCCCTCTGTAGGTGCCGCCTGGGTTTTGTCAGAAGAATCATTCCTGAAGGACCAAAAATGGATTGACTTCCTGAAACTGCGTGCAAGCTGGGGCAAACTGGGTAATGACCAAGTAGCTGCAAGCGATGGTTTTGCTTCTATTTCTACCGGTAACAGTGCATCCGGTGTATTTGGCAATGCCACAATCCCCGGTTATCAAAACAATACCTATTTCAGTTGGCTGAAATGGGAAGTCGTTGAAGAGTGGAATGCCGGCATCAACTTCATCACTCTCAACAACCGCTTGAACATTGACGTAGATTACTATCACCGCATGACGAATAATGCTGTGATTGCTCCGCTGCTTCCTTTCAGTACTACGACCCTTGCCGGTAACTACGGTAAAATTCTCAACTCCGGTATTGATGTCAGCGTCGACTGGAATGACAGAATAGGAAAAGACTTTTCTTACAACATTGGTGTGAATATCTCTACTTTAAGAAACCGTGTGAAAGATTTGAATGGCAACAGTATCATCAGAGGTGGCAAGACCGTCAACATTGTTGGCAAGGAAATGAATTCATTCTATGGTTTCAAAATGATCGGCGTCTATCAGACAGAAGAAGAAATCGCCGCTGATCCGATTGCAGTAGCCAACGGCTGCGTACCGGGTGACTTGAAATATGCCGACCTTGATGGAAACAATGTTCTCGACGGAAATGACCGTACGACATTAGGCTCTTATATTCCTAACTTCACTTACGGTATCAACCTCGGTCTTAATTACAAGAATCTTGACTTCCAATTGACGACTTACGGCCAAGCCGGTGCCCAGATGTTCAATCGCAAACGTGCACTCCGTTATTCTTCCCAGAACTACAACTTCGACCGGGCTCAATACGAGAACCGTTGGACAGGACCGGGCTCTACCAACTCTAACCCGTCGGCAGCTGCCCTGCTGAAACCTTGGAACGTAAGCGACCAGAAATATAGCTCTTACTTTGTAGAGAGCGCCGACTATTTCCGCATTCAAAACATTACGCTGGGTTATACATTCCGTAATGTCAAGTTCGGTAACTATACCATGCCGGGCTTACGCCTGAGCTTGACAGCCGATCGTCCCTTCACAACCTTTAAAGCCAATGCTTTCAGCCCTGAATTGTCTGACAGCCAAGGTTGGGATACAGAAGTATATCCTCTGACATCAACTTACACATTAGGCTTGAAAATTGATTTCTAAGAAATAACCCATTAATAATTTAGAACTAATGAAAGCATTAATAAGACCTTTTATATATATAGTGTCCGCCTTGATGGCATTGTCGTTCGCATCCTGCAATGATTTTCTGGACAAAGAGCCCGAAGGCAAAGTTCCTGAAGAAAAAGTAGATTACACCGATATCAGCAATATGTATCAGCCTGTATCGGGTGTATATGCCAAAATACGGACCAGTGGTTTGCACTGGGTGATTTGGGAGATTACCACCATCCGTGATCAAGATGTATTCAGTGGCCAATGGAATGGCAGTGACTATTATAATTTGAGTGAATATAAGTACAATGATTCATTCTGGGGTATCAATGAATTGTGGATGCAATACTACAATATCATCAAAACCGCCAATGCAGCCATCGAATCATTGGACCTATACGCCGAGAATATCACCAACGACAACGATATGAAGAATTATAAAGCATATCGCGGTGAGGTTATGTTTATGCGTGCTTATGCTTATTACCGTCTGGTTCAAGCATTTGGAGCGGTTACTATTCTTCGCGACAACAACCAGACTGATTTGAGCCGTTCTACTGCCAATGCAGTAAACAAATATGCATTGGAAGATTTACAGTACGGTATTGACAATATGCCCCGCATCCGTCCCAATCAAAATGAGCATAAAGGAGCCGTCACAGCTTTCTCCGCTGAAATGTTAGCTGCCAAAATCCATTTGAATATGGGCGACTATGCTAAAGTGGAAGAACTCACAGACGATATCATCGAGCATGGAAACTTTTCACTCTACCCGGATTTCTACCAATTATTCAAAATTCCGGGAAAACTCTGTGACGAGTCCATATTCGAAAGTCAAATGACTGACTTTGGTAATGGCTCCGGCGATTTAATTGATCCGGGAGAATGGTTTACCTGCCAAGGTCCTAAAAATTCCGGTAGCAACATCAACGGTTGGGGAGACTGCGGTATCTTGAAGTCTTTCCGTGACTGGGCGTATAACCGCGGAGAAACAATACGTGCCACAACTTCGTTCCTGATGGCAGACTCAACAACCCCCGACGGTGACTATATCAAGCCGCAAACGAACCCGACGAATACAGACTGTTGGAATGGCAAAGCCTACACTCCACTAAATCAGCTGACTCCCGGCCGTACGAAATACGGTACAAACAACAATGTCCGTATTTTCCGCTATGCCGATGTTCTCTTGATGAATGCCGAAGCTAAAATCAAGAACGGGAAAAGCGGTGATGCACCATTCAACGAAGTAAGAAGACGCGCCCAAATGCCTGAACTGACAAATGTAACTTTTGAACAAGTTATAGATGAGCGCCGCATGGAATTAGTCTGTGAATGGGGTGAACGATATAACGACCTTGTACGTACAGGCCTGGCAAAAACAGAATTGAAAGGTTGGTCTGAAGACAAAGCTCTCTTGCCATTGCCTTTCAATCAATACACTCAAATTCCTGATTTACTGAAAGAACCGAAGGATGAGTAAAATCCTATGAACAAATTAAGCTTTCGCAGGTTAATGATAGTAACATACTTATGTACGGGATTACCATTAACTTGCGAAACTTAATAAATACCCTAACAAAACATATCATGAAGAAAGTTTTCAGAAGAACAAGTCTATTGCTGGCTGCCATCCTAATGGGGAGCACCAGTATACAGGCACAAAAATCTCCGCAGGACATGGATCGATTCATCGACGCACTGATGAAGAAAATGACCGTGGAGGAAAAAATCGGGCAGCTGAACCTGCCAGTCACCGGAGAAATCACTACTGGCCAAGCAAAGAGCAGCGACGTGGCCAAGAAGATTGAACAAGGACTTGTAGGAGGACTTTTCAATCTGAAAGGAGTGGCAAAGATACGCGACGTACAGAAACTCGCAGTAGAGAACTCACGACTGGGCATCCCGCTGCTGTTCGGTATGGACGTGATACATGGCTACGAAACCATATTCCCCATTCCGTTAGGGTTATCCTGCACATGGGATATGAAAGCCATTCAGAAGTCGGCACGCATTGCAGCAGTCGAGGCAAGTGCAGACGGTATATCCTGGACATTCAGCCCGATGGTGGACATCAGCCGGGATCCGCGTTGGGGACGTGTCAGCGAAGGTAACGGAGAAGACCCTTTCCTGGGAGGTGCCATTGCCAAGGCAATGGTGTTAGGATATCAGGGAGACAAGCTGAATGACCAACTGAAACGGAATGATGAAATCATGGCCTGTGTCAAGCACTTCGCACTCTATGGAGCCGGAGAAGCAGGACGCGACTACAACACCGTGGATATGAGCCGCAACCGCATGTTCAACGAGTATCTATATCCTTACCAAGCGGCTGTCGACGCAGGTGTAGGCAGCGTAATGGCCTCCTTCAACGAAGTGGACGGCGTACCCGCCACCGCCAACAAATGGCTTATGACTGACGTACTGCGCAAGCAATGGGGATTCAATGGATTCGTGGTGACCGACTTTACCGGAATTGCAGAGATGGTGGCACACGGCATCGGTGACTTGCAAACCGTTTCTGCCCGTGCCCTTAACGCTGGCGTCGATATGGATATGGTAAGCGAAGGTTTCGTGGGCACCCTGAAAAAATCGCTCACCGAAGGCAAGATAACCATGAAAACGCTGGATACAGCCTGCCGTCGTATCCTTGAAGCAAAATACAAGCTCGGGCTGTTTGACAATTCCTATAAATATTGTGACCTGAGCAGACCGGCACGCGATATCTTCACTAAAGAGCACCGTGACGTCGCACGCAAGATTGCAAGTGAAAGTTTCGTACTCCTAAAGAATGAACCGGCAAAAACCGGACAGGCTCCCCTGCTGCCCCTGCAGAAAAAGGGAACGGTAGCAGTCATCGGTCCCTTGGCAAATACGAGAAGCAACATGCCGGGAACATGGAGTGTGGCGGCAAGGCTCAACGATTATCCTTCCCTATATGAAGGGCTGAAGGAGATGATGGCAGGAAAGGTCAACATCACCTACGCCAAAGGAAGCAACTTGATCGGAGATGCCGCATACGAAGAACGTGCGACCATGTTCGGAAGGTCACTAAACAGGGACAACCGTACGGATAAGGAACTGCTCGAAGAAGCGTTGAAGGTGGCAGCAGATGCGGATATTATCGTAGCAGCCCTCGGAGAATCTTCAGAGATGAGCGGGGAAAGCTCAAGCCGCACAGACCTGAACATACCCGACGTGCAGCATACCTTGTTGGAAGCACTACTGAAAACAGGAAAACCGGTAGTACTGACTCTGTTCACTGGACGGCCGTTAACACTGACTTGGGAACAAGAGAACGTGCCTGCCATACTGAACGTATGGTTCGGAGGAAGCGAAGCCGCTTATGCCATAGGGGACGTGCTCTTCGGAGATGTGAACCCAAGCGGCAAGCTGACGATGACATTCCCCAAGAATGTAGGGCAGATACCTTTGTTCTACAACCACAAGAATACCGGTCGTCCCCTGCAGGAAGGCAAATGGTTCGAGAAGTTCCGCAGCAGCTACCTGGATGTGGACAATGAGCCGTTGTACCCCTTTGGTTACGGCCTCTCGTACACTACTTTCCAGTACAGCGACATCGCCCTGAGTGCATCTGCTATGGGACAGGACGGTTCCATTACCGCCGCAGTTACCGTTACCAATGCCGGCAAGCGCGACGGTGCTGAAGTGGTGCAGCTCTACATACGTGACTTGGTGGGAAGCATCACCCGCCCGGTGAAAGAGCTGAAAGGATTTGAGAAAATATTCCTCAAGGCAGGTGAAAGCAAGACAGTTACTTTCAAAATCACGCCGGAACTGCTGCGCTTCTACGACTACGATCTCAAACAAGTAGCCGAGCCGGGAGACTTTGACGTGATGATAGGTGGAGACAGCCGGAATGTAAGATCTGCACGCCTGACACTGAAATAGTACTTAATAAATATTTAGAAAACATGAAATACACAACTTTTTTTCTTTGTGCCTGCAGCATTCTGCTCCTTGGCAGTTGTAAGAAACAGCCTGTACAGAACGAACAGCCACTGGAAGTGATGACTTTCAACATCCGCCTGGATGCTCCTTCGGACAGTGCCAACAACTGGAAATACCGGAAAGACAATGCCTGCAAGATGATTGCCTACTACCAACCCGACTTACTGGGAATGCAGGAAGTATGCCATAACCAGATGGAAGATCTCAAACAGGGGCTTCCCCAATACACCGCACTCGGTGTGGGACGTGATGACGGAAAAGAAGCCGGTGAATATTGTCCGGTATTCTTCAAGACAGACCGCTTTACACTTGTAGAATATGGGAACTTCTCTCTGAGCGAGTATCCCGACACCATCGGAATAAAAGGTTGGGACGCTTCCTATAACCGTGTCACCACCTGGGCAGTATTGCAAGAAAAAAGCAACGGAAAGAAATTTGTGTATTTCAACACTCACCTGGACAATGACGGCAAGGTAGCCCGCAAGGAAGGTGTACGACTCCTCTTGAACAAAATCAAACAGATAGCTCCTGATATGCCAGCCATCATTACAGGTGATTTCAACTGTGAGCCAGACGAGGAACCCCTGCAAATACTGGAAAAAAGCGGAATGCAGAATACATCCAAAACGGCCGGCATAACTTATGGTCCATCATGGTCTTTCCATGACTTCGGCCGTATTCCCTTGGACGAACGCGTATTGCTGGACTATATATTCGTTACCGACGGTGCGAAAGTTGATCGCTACCGTGTCATCCAGGATACGCCAGAGAATGGTTTCCTTTCCGATCATTGTCCTGTACTCGTCGATTTAACCCTTTAATGAATATAGATATGCCCCTTAAATATTGCTTTTTATTGTTATGCCTGTTGTTGGGATTCACCCAATGCAAAAGCCCCGGCACCCAAGAAGCCCTGCCAAGCGATGACGCCCTGATGGACACCGTGCAGCGCCGGACCTTCAACTACTTCTGGGAAGGCGCGGAGCCCAACAGCGGACTGGCACGGGAGCGCATCCACATGGACGGCGTTTATCCGGAGAACGACCGGAACGTGGTTACTTCCGGAGGAAGCGGCTTCGGCATCATGACCATACTGGCAGGGATAGACCGCGGCTATGTCACCCCCGAAGAAGGCCTGCAACGAATGGAGAGAATCGTTTCCTTCCTCGAAACCGCCGACCGCTTTCACGGTGCCTATCCACACTGGTGGTATGGCGATACGGGCAAGGTGAAACCCTTCGGCCGGAAAGACAATGGCGGAGATCTGGTAGAAACAGCCTTCATCATGCAGGCACTGCTCTCCGTCCACCAATACTACATAAACGGGAATGAACAAGAGAAAGCCCTCGCCACCCGCATCGACAAGCTCTGGCGCGAGGTGGACTGGGACTTCTATCGCCGCAACGGCCGGAATGTACTCTACTGGCACTGGAGCCCGGAATACGGCTGGGAGATGGACTTCCCCGTACACGGATACAACGAATGCCTCATCATGTATATCCTTGCCGCCGCCTCGCCTACCCACGGCGTGCCTGCCGCCGTCTATCACGAAGGATGGGCACAGGACGGAGCCATTGTAGAGCCCCATAAGGTGGAAGGCATCGAGCTGCATCTGCGATATCAAGGCACGGAAGCCGGACCGCTCTTCTGGGCACAATACTCATTCCTCGGCCTCGACCCTACCGGGCTGAAGGATGAATACTGTACCGACTACTTCCATGAGATGCGCAATCTCACACTTGTGAACCGAGCATACTGCATACGAAACCCCAAACATTACAAAGGATTCGGGCCCGACTGCTGGGGGCTGACCGCCAGCTACTCCGTCAACGGATATGCCGCCCATGCCCCCAACGAGCGCGACGACCAGGGAGTCATCTCCCCCACCGCCGCCTTGTCATCCATCGTCTATACCCCGGAACAGTCGCTGCAGGTAATGCGGCATCTCTATGAAATGGGAGACAAAGTATTCGGTCCCTATGGCTTCTACGATGCCTTCAGCGAAACGGACAACTGGTATCCGCAGCGCTACCTCGCCATAGACCAGGGACCGATAGCCGTGATGATCGAGAATTACCGCACCGGGCTGCTGTGGAAGCTGTTCATGAGCCATCCGGATGTACGGAAGGGACTGGAGAAACTGGGATTCTCAACCGGTAAATAAATAATACCCCACACGAAAGCCCTCAGAAGCTGCCAACGCTTGTTGAGGGCTTTTTCCGTTCTATAACTATTGATGATTGTAAAATTATCCCTATCTTTGGACAAACTCAAACCAATCATCATCATGAAACGTATCTTATTGGCCATCTGCGTGATGGCAGTGTCCGTAGTATCATCCTACGGACAGAGCAGCCGGACCCCATTCACTTTCGCCTGGCTCAGCGATGTACACCTCAATTCCTTCGCTTATGCCGAAGACGACCTCCGGCAATCCATCGAGGACATCAATACCAATCCTGCCGTGGACTTCGCGATTCTAAGCGGAGACGTCACGGAGTTCGGAGACACCAAAGAGTTCCTGCTGCTGCAGGAGATTCTGAAAAACTTCCGGAAACCTTATCTGCTGCTACCGGGCAACCACGACGTGAACTGGAGTGAAAACGGCTGTACCATGTTCAACAAGATTTTCAAAGCATCCCATTTCTGCTACGACTGGCAGGGAGTACGCTTCATCGGCTGTGGCGCCGGTCCGAGCCTGCGTATGGGACCTCCGCACATCCCGCGCGAGGAAATACTCTGGCTGGACTCCATTATACGCGCCACACCCCGGGAGCAACCGATTATCTTCGTCAACCACTTCCCGCTGAACCAAGACCTGAGCAACTGGTACGAAGTGACGGACATCCTCAAAACACGCAACGTACTGGTGGCGCTTGCCGGACATCTGCACGTCAACCGCGCCTATGATGCCGAGGGCATTCCGGCGGTCATCGGACGCTCCTCCCTGCGGAGGAAAGACCCGATAGGCGGCTACAACCTCGTCACAGTCGGCAAAGATTCCATCACCTTCTGCGAGCGCATCATCAAAACGGAAACCCGCCCCGCATGGAATGTTGTACGCCTGCATGCGGCGACCGTCGCCTCACCGGGCATTCCGGGTGAAAAGAAAGATACCGTTTACTTCCACCCGGATTTCAGCATCAACAGCACTTATCCCGCCGTCCGTAAAGTGTGGCAGCAGAAAGACGTAACCGACGTTGCCTCGCAAGGAAGCATTGACGGAGAACTGTATATCTATACCAATACGGCAGGAATGGTACACGCCCTGAATGCCCGCAACGGAGAAACGGTATGGACTTATGCCACCGGAAACAAGGTATTCTCGGTTCCCTTCATCACTTCCCGGCTGGTGGTTGTCACTTCCTGCGACGGGTTTGTCTATGCACTGGACAAAAAGGATGGCTCCGTCCGCTGGAGATATGACACGGGCTACCCCATTGTAGCCTGCCCGACAGTGGCCGGCGGCAATGTCTATGTGGGCAGCAGCAACGGGAAATTCTACTCCCTCCACCTGGCCGACGGCACACCCGACTGGATTGCCGACGGACTGGACGGCTACATCGAGTCCCGCCCTGCCATAGACAGCAGACGCGCTTACATCGGGACCTGGGGAGCCATGTTCTATGCCATCGACCGGAAAACCGGAGAAAAGGTATGGAAATTCGACACCGGACGCGGAAGATACTTCTCTCCGGGAGCCTGCTGGCCGGTAGTGCTGCCCTACCGGAAGGACGGGAAGTCATCGGAGCAGGTCATCGTACTCAGTTCCGACTACTTCGTACGCGCCTTCAACCCCGAAGACGGGAAAATCCTCTGGGCATCGGACGAAGCGAAAGGACGCGAATCCCTCGGCTTCTCCCCGGATGGAAAGACCATGTACGTAAAAGGTATCAGAAACAATATCACGGCAGCAGACATTTCAAAAGGAAGCTATACTCCGCTTTGGGACACACTGATGCCGTATGAGAGCAATTTCATCCCCACCCGCATGGAAACCACGGAGGAATATGTGTTCATCCCCACCGAGTTCGGGGTGGTCCATGCCGTGCGGACAGACGGAAGCGGGATAGCCTGGAGCCATAAGGTGTCCCATTCGGCAGTCACCTCACTGAAAAATGTAGGTGACCACCGCCTCATCGTAATGACAATGGACGGAACAGTCACCTGCCTGACATATCCATAAATGTATTTACAACTTATTCACCGCCGCCACCGGAACCGCTGCCTCCGCTCTTCACATCATCATTGCTGATAGTGCGCGCAGCCTTTTTCACGCTTGCCTTCAGCTCACCGATACGGTAGCTGACGCTTATGCCAAAGCGTTGGCGGCTGTACTTATAATTGCTTTCCCGTATAAAACCGCTGCCTTCGGTGGTGGAGCTTTGGTCCATATACTTCTTGAAGAAGTTGCTGGCAAAGGCAGACAAGGTGAGGCGCTTGTCCAGGAAGGACTTGTTGACGCTCAAGCCATAATCAAAGAAGCTGCTGCCCTTACCTTGCAGCATAATCCATGGCGTCTGTCCGAAGACATTCAGACTAATGCGCCAGTCATGGGGCAGCGTCTGCTGTGCACCGCCGTAGGCAAAGAGGCTCCAGCCATCGTTACGCATGCCTTCACTGCCTTCCAGATAAGAGTAATTGCCGCTCATGTTCATGTAGATACGTGTACGTGGAGTGGCATTCCAGTTGATGTAGCCGTTCACACTAGCATAGCGGGTCTTGCCGATGTTGGCATAGGTAGAATAAAGCACATCCTTGCCCGTGGGGTTCTTCAATCCCTCAATCTCCGTATCGGGCATGAGCCTTGTCACATTCTCAATACTGTTGTTGGTAAACGAATAGCGGGCCGAGATATTGATGTTGAACTTCTGTGTGAAGTTACTGTAACTCAAGTTGAAAGCATGGCTCTTCTCACTGTCCAGTTCCGGATTACCCTGGCTGATGTAGGAGGGGTCCGTATCATTCAGATAAGGATTCAGAGACCAAATTCCCGGACGATAGATACGCATGTTGTATCCCAAACGCAGATTGGACATATCCGTCAGCTTGTAGCCGATAGAAGCGGAAGGCACTACGTCGTCAAAGTTCTTTGTGAAATCCTCGCCGCGGCCCACCAGATACTTCACATCTTGGATGGTATGCTCGTAGCGCAATCCCAAACGGCCCGAAAGTCTCTTCACCTTCAGTCCATATCCCAGATAGGCGGCGATGATATCGTTCAAATGCTTGTAGTGCGAGCTCTGGTCCTTGTTGTATTCATACTTTCCGGTATCGTCCGCATCAAAACGGTCGTCTTCGGAGGAGTTGTTGCGCAGAATGTACTTGGTGCCTGCCTCCAGTGTATGCAGTTTGCCGATAGGCGTGGTATAGTCGGCCTGGAACGTATGCTCCGTAGTATTCTGCTCACCGTCGTTATGCTGGTTCTTCAAACGGTTCAGATAGTCTGCCCAATCGGGGTTATAGCCATTGTCTATTTCATATTCCGTATAGGAATCCGACGTTTGCGGACGGGTGTTTATCTTGTAGGAAAACGTCAGCATGCGGTCTTTCACCTTGAATAGACGCTGGTAGTCTACACCTCCGTCGATGGAATACCAGGAAGACTTGCTGCGGTTGAAGGCAGAATAGCTGTAAATAGGAGCAGCGTTCATGCTCTCCGGGAAAGTGGCGATGTAGTCTGTAGAGCCGTTGCTCTTGTTACCGCCGCCCCAAAGTCCGAAAGACATGGTGACCAGGCGTAATGTATCTATTTCGTAGCTGGCCTCCATGCTGCCCGACTGGAAAGAACCGTGTCCCTTGTTGCTGCCGTCATAGTCCAGATTGGAAGAATTCTCCGTAACAGCTTCCGGTGTCACGTGCTGGCTGCCGCTGCTGTAGTTGCGGGGCTGGTCGTTGTAATTGTAATTGTAGCGGCCGCTGACGGTCAGCTTTCCGCTCTTTATGGTACCGAATGCCCCGCCGCCTGCACCGCGGTTGCTGACATTGGCACTGAACGTAGCCGTATAGCCTTCGAGTCCGCTGCCCACGGTGACGATGTTCAGAATACCGCCCACACCTTCGGCGTCATACTTGGGGCCGGGATTGGTTATCACTTCAATATGCTTGATACTGTTTGCAGGCATACTCTTCAGCACTTCCGTCGGATTGTTGCTCATCATGTTATTGGGCTTTCCGTTGACGTATACCTTGAAGCTGCTGCTCCCGTTCACCTGAATATTGTCCTCGCCATCCACCGTTACCAACGGTACCTTACGAAGCATTTCCAGCACGGAGTTCGACTGGGCGTCAGGGTCGTCCTGCACATTGTACTCTATCTTGTCGATATCTGCCTTCACCAGAGGCTTCTGTGCCACTACTTCCACCTGCCCCAGCTCATTGGAGGCATCTACGATATACAGCGTGCCGAAGTCCACCAGCTTCTCCCCTGCCTTCACAGAAAAGTCCTTCACGATGGGAGTACGTCCCACGGAAGTGATGGTCATCACGAAGTTGCCCGTACCGGGTACTCTCTCCTGGAACTGGCCTTTCATGTCCGTTACCAGCATCTTCAGCGCCTTTGCAGGGGCCTCTTTCTTCACGATTTTAATGGTAGCATAAGGTTCACCCTCCTGGGTGAGTGAGTCGAGCAAAATTCCTTTAACCTGGAAAGAAGTGTTTGCCGTGTTTTGCGCTGCAAGCAGTCCCGAAATCATCAGCATCCATAGCAGCACAGTCCATTTTATTCTCATTACGTTTTTATATTTAGTGACTATTCTTGTTTATTGTCTTCGTATTAGACGTTTTCCGTTTGAGTTTTGTCACAATGAATTTGGCAAAAGTAGTCCCTTTTCACACATTTACGAGACTTTCGGAGTTAAAAAAGCAAAAAGGTAGAAATTTAGAGAAAATAGAAGAAAAGTAACAGACAGACATTTATTGCAATCACGCAAACGAATCCCCCTAATATCCACGGACGCAAGGGACTTTTTCTGCCGGCAAAGAATAACGCGTAACACATGTTTACCACTATATTACTGACAATAGCCTGCATGCTGCAAGCCGTAATCACCAGCACCGCCACACTGCCCGTTCCTTGAAGCAGGTTCAGGATGAAAGGAGTAATGTCACTGAACCCCGAAATGAAAGAGAGCAGGTTCAGTCCGCCCGTGCCGGCATACACCAACGTATAGTGGGTCAAGATAGTGAACACCACAAACAGCATGGCAAAAATCAGCGCTACCTTGAACTCCAACGGGTTACTGCTGTCCTCATCCTCCGTGGTCTGCGTGCCGTCGTCCACCCGTTTCCGCTTGGAATGCAGATACCATGCCACGGTAGCCGTTACCACCGACATTATCAGCAGGTAGGGATAAATGGCCAGTAGCGTCTCCCGGCTGAAAATACCTATCAATATCAAGAAACGGAGGAACGTCATGCTGACTGCCAACAACATGGCCGCCACATATTCGGGAGCATCCTGCACAGAAGCCTTACGGCTCTTTCGCGCCAGTACGGAAATGGTAGCCGTGCTGCTGTACAAGCCTCCCACGATGCCCGAAACCAGAATGCCCGACTCATGGAAGACGTAGCGCTTCAACAGATAAGAAAGGTAGGAAATGCCCGATACAACCACCGTGGCCAGCCAAATACTGTATGGCGTCAGGTTGATGCCGGGAATAAGATTCTCATTGGGCAGCATCGGCAGGATAATGCCGCTGATGGCAAGGAACTTGGCAAGCGTAATCATCTCGTCGTTCTTCATGCGCTGGGCCAGTTCCGTGAAGGTGTGTTTCAGCTCGGTGAAGAGCAGGACGGTCACTATGACCATGACGTAGAACCACGATGGTTGCGTGGCCACAATGGGAGCTATGCAGTAAGTGATGAGCGCGATGATGATGGTAGTCACTCCGAACACATGGTACTGTGACTGCTTTACATAATAGTTCAGTCCGAGCAACAACCCCAGAATGGCTCCTCCTCCCATGAACAGACGATAGTCCGTAGGGTCGAGGATGTAGAGCAGATAGCCCAGAATGCCTATAAAGGTGAAGGTGCGGTCGGTACCGAAAAGCGTAGTTTCCCCTTCGCGCTTCAAGCTGATTTTACGCTGTGAAAGCCCGATGAGTAAAGAGAATACGGTGACCAAAAGGAAGGTGACCAGTTCTCTTGGCAGGTAGTCGTAAAGTTTCTCCATGACGATTAAACAAGTACGGCATACAATTGGTTTGCTACCACGTGGTGAAAGGGTGTTTCATCAGTTGCGAGTTATAGTAGCGGACATCTCCCGTCACCTCCCGTCCGATGAATGCAGGTTTCACGAAAGGCTCGTCTTCCGAGGAGAGTTCCACCTCGGCCACAGTCAGCCCTTCGTTCTCGCCATAGAATTCATCCACCTCAAAGACGTGCTGTCCGCTGCGCACCAGGTAACGGGTCTTGTCGATGATACCCGGTTCGCACAGCTTCAGCAATTCCCGCGCTTCGCACAGCGGAATTTCCTTTTCCCACTCGTAGCGGCTGGTTCCCGATTCATTGGATGCACCCTTGATGGTGAGAAATCCCCGTTCATCGCGGATGCGCACCCGTACTGTCCGTCCACGTACACTGCTGATGTATCCTTGTACGATACGGCTGTGTGCATACGCTTGTGGCTTGTATTCTCCCGTCACGAGGAATTTCCGTTCTATCTCCTGCGGCATGTCGTTTCCAGTGATTTTATCAGCCCCAGTAAGAGTAAGCCACAAACATGGCGATGACCAATACAATGGCTATTACTCCCATCGTCATCATCACTTTCTTGGCTTGTTGCTCTTCCTTCTGGCTGTGCATTGCTTTCTTTTTACTTTTTCCCATGGTGTGTTTTATAGTTTAAAGTTCAACGATGAACAAAGTAAGAAGAAATTCGGGAAGAATGCAAATGAAAGGGAGAAAATTTATTCGCCACTTCCTGCAAACTCCATCAGGTAAGCTTTGATAAAGCCGTCTATCTTTCCATCCATCACACCATTCACATCACTGGTCTGGAAGTTGGTACGGTGGTCCTTCACGCGGCGGTCGTCGAAGACGTAGCTACGAATCTGGCTACCCCATTCGATTTTCTTCTTACCGGCTTCCACCTTTGCCTGCTCGGCCATGCGGTGTTGGAGTTCCTTGTCGTAAAGCATGGAACGGAGAAGGCGGAGAGCGTTCTCGCGGTTCTTGGGCTGGTCTCGTGTCTCGGTATTTTCAATCAGGATTTCTTCCTCTTCGCCCGTATATGGATCCTTATACTGATAGCGCAGACGGACACCGGACTCTACCTTATTGACGTTCTGTCCACCGGCGCCACCACTTCGGAAGGTATCCCATGACATGCGGGCAGGTTCGATGTTCACCTCGATGGTATCATCTACCAAGGGAGTGACAAACACGGATGCAAAAGAAGTCATACGCTTGCCCTGGGCATTGTAGGGCGAAACACGCACCAAGCGGTGTACACCGTTCTCACCTTTCAGGTAGCCGTAGGCATAATCGCCGGAAATCTCGATGGTACAAGTCTTGATACCTGCCTCGTCTCCTTCCTGCAGGTTGGCGATGGTGGCCTTATAGCCGTGAGTCTCGGCATAGCGCAGATACATACGCATCAGCATGCTTGCCCAGTCCTGGCTCTCCGTACCACCGGCACCAGAGTTAATTTTCAGCACACAGTCCATCTGATCGGCTTCCTCGCGAAGCATATTCTTGAGTTCGAGGGCCTCGACAGCAGTGATTGCCTTGGCATAGGCATCGTCCACTTCCTCTTCAGTCACCAGTTCGTCTTTGTAAAAGTCGAAAGCCAGTTGTACCTCGTCAGTCAAGGTCTTTACCTCATTGTAGCCGGAAATCCATTGCTGCAAGCCTTTCACTTTCTTCATCTGAGCCTCGGCAGCCTTCTGGTCGTCCCAGAAACCGGGAGCCTGGGTGCGGAGCTGCTCTTCTTCCACCTGTATCTTCTTTCCTTCAATGTCCAGATAGCGGTTCAACGCCTCGGTACGTTCTTTGATATCTTTCAGTTGTTCTGCGGTAATCATATATGCATTTACAATTTAGGAAGTGCAAAGGTATAAAAAAACACATAATTCCGCAATTGTCAATCCAATAAGTAATGCTAACGGCAAATGATTCCACCAGAACACCCTAAAGATTTATTCAAAAGACAAGGTGCCGAAAAAGGCCGGACAGTGGAACATGGGGCGTTCCAGCCCGATAGGACTCCAAGAAAGGAAGTGGGGAGTCTGGAGTTTGTCACCACACTTGTAGAAATTCCCTTTCATTGTTTTTCCGTCCAGAGAACCGACGGAATGCTGGAAGAAAGCGGAAACGGGAATAACCATGGCCAGTTCCCAGCTGCACTCGCCCAAACGTTCCTCGAAAGGTTCGCCGGCCAACGAGCTCCAACGTTTCACCATGCCCAGCACCTCCTGACTCGCCGTAGGACGGCGCTCATTGACTGCACCTCCCTGAATCAGCAGCCTGCCGGCGCAGTTACATTCGAAATTGTAATAGCGGTCGTCACCTTCGGGAGATACGAAGAATTCCACACAAGCATCTTCCCATACCCGGCCATTGTCTCCGGAGGCCACTGCACGCACACTGGCTTCCTTCACTTTGTAGTGGAGCAGGATTTCGCGCCCCGTATGGGCTATGCGGAAACTCACTTCCGGCTTGTAGGGATAATCTTTCCAGTTGACCACATCAAGGGGCTGAAACTCTATCCCGTTCTCGTCCAGCAAGGACGGCACAGCCTCACCTTCCGGTGAAGCCGTACACATTACTTTCTTTACGGACAAGCTCTTTCCACTCTGGGCATTGCAACAAACCATGCCTACCATTGAAAACACCAAGAGCAGAAGGAGTTTGCTCCCGTAATCTCTCACTATCATAAAACGTCCTTTCATTTCTTATTAGTAGAAGCCTTGTCTGCTACTGCTACATCCCAACCGGAAACAACGTCGCCGTAAAGATAGAATGTCACGTCAAAAGTAGTCTTGCTATTCTCATCCACCACTTGGTAGCAGCGTGTCGCGTCATAGGAATCCACCTCCTTGTACTCGCCCAATGCCAGCGGAGCCGGCTCTTCCTTGCCGGCAGCCTTGGCTATGATTTGCTGCATGCGTTCCTGCATCAGCTTCATAATGCCTTCATGCTTGAAGGGGTCGGGATCCGCCACTTCGGGATGGGTAGCCTTTATCACCCCGCCATTGGCGGCACGCACGGCTCTGACACTGTCCGTATAAGCCTTGAACTGCCTCTTCACCTCCGGAGAACGCAGTCCATGAATGGTAAATACGGCAATTCCCTGGGCGCCGTTGTTGAGAGCGGCATCCATGCATTCGAACATCATCGGGCCGTCGGTGGCGGTCATGCCGCAGTACAGTGTAGTCATATCGTTCTTGTCGCGTACATTCTCAACCGTACAGTCGGAAATGAAGCTGGCATCGCCCGTATAGAAGGTATGGTAAACCATCGGGAACACGATGTCGAGATTCCATTTGCCCCAGTCCTGGCGCACCATGCGTGAAGCCATCTTCGGGGTGGGGAACGGGGAGGCAGCCATTGTCTTGCCGTAGGAGTGCACCACTTCGGCAATCATATTGGCCACTTCGGTTATCTGGTCGCAACGGAACTGGCGCCACTTCACATCGAGGGAAGGGTCTTCCTGCTCGCGGGGGTCATAACCGTACTGCTCCTTGAACAACCTGAGCATTTCCGGATGGTAACCGTAATCCCACGCAGCGTATTCACGGTCCTGCACAATGCCATAATGGGGCCACAAGGTGGTGGGAAGCACCACATCCACAAAACGATGATAGTCGATGGCAATGCCATTCAAGCCTTCCACTTCGCAGTAGGCCTTGATTTTTTCCTTGATGAACTCGCGGACTTCGGGCAATGCCGGGCAGAGAAACTTGTAATAGCCTACATAGGCGGTAGTGTCTGCCAGGCTCTTGCCGTTACGATTCACGCTGAACCATTCGGGATGCTCCTTCAATATCTTGTCACGGTCGTGTTCCAGATTCATGGTCCATAACCAGGCATACACTTCGATTCCGTGTTTATGGGCAACCGGTATGGCAGCCCGGTAATCGTCGGGAGTCGGCGCATTCAGCATAATTCCATCCATGCCGATGTCGTTCATCACTTGGCAGATGGAGTCGAAGTTCATGCCGGGACGATAGTCCAGCCACGTCCAGAACATGGGATATTCCTTGGTTGTTTTCTTAGCTCCCTGCTGGCACGAGAACATGCCCAGCGCAAGGAACAGCAGCAAGAATGCAGGTAAAAAGCTCTTTTTCATTCTATCTAAATTTTAAGTTTAACATGCAGTTTTTCCATCACCCAGGTAACGCCGATTACCACAAAGGCAAAACAAAGGCAGTTGACCAGCCCCATGAATCCATGTGTGAACCAGTCCGGCAGGACAACACCGGTCACATCAGCAAAGCCATAGAAGACATAAGGCACCAGATAAGTGGTCAGCGTAGCCGTTCCGGCAGGGCGTATCAGGTTGAACCAACCTGTGACCTGATGGCTGACCAGATAGCTGAGCAGTGTGTAGAGCCCCACGGAAATGGCAGTCACATAGAACACCCAGGGAGGAGTGCCACCCATCTTGGCCACAATCCAGAAATGGTGTGTCCCAATTCCGACCAGCAGAAGCAGAACGGCAACCGTCAGCCCATTGCGGAGTTTCCAGCCGTCACCCTTGCCGGCATAGCGGGCGCTGAGAATGGAAAGGATGACACCTCCCATTGTAAATGCGGGCAAAGCCCCGTTGCCGATATGCAGGATGGACAACATGCCCTGATAGAAGTTGCGTTCGGGAAAGGCAAGGATAGCCTCACCGCCAAAGCCCTCGCGCAAAGGCGTACCCAGCAGGCATATCAGGATAAAGGCACCCCAGGCAGGCAGCAGATACTGCAACCGGTCACGGCTGAAGATATAGATTACGGCACATACCAGATAGGTCCAGCCGATGGAGCCCAATATTCCCCAATAGGCACCGAATACACCTCCCTGCGGATTGCGGAACGTGAAGGCAAGGTAAAGGAGAACCAATACTCCGATTATTTTAAAAGCACGGAAAAGGTTCTTCTGAGTGCCGGAAGCCGGTTTCGGATATTGGTTCCACACACCGATAAAGCCTATGGCCATCAGGAACCAGTATACTCCTATCGGATAGGGAGCTTCCGGTGAAAGCCGGAACTCCGAGTTCGTTATAAACGCCCCCATCACCAGCAAGGCAAAGGTGCGGGAAAGGATATGCCCCAAGGTGGACTCTGCCGAGAAGCCCTTGGCATATCTGCGCTCAATGGCGTAAGGTATGGACATTCCCACTGCAAACAAAAAGCAGGGGAATACAATATCCGCCAGTCCCATAAAATCCTCACCATAGACGGCATGTTCCAGCCAATGGGGTACGTCATGCACTTTCCAGAAGTCATTGACGAAAATCATGGTGAACATGGTCAACGCCCTCAGCATGTCAATGGCCGGATTGCGCCGTGAATAAACAGTCTTGTCACTCATATCATCTTGCTTTAGAATTCGGAAACCAACATCAGCCATCTGGCAGCCGAAGAGCCCCAGACTTCCTTATAAGTAGCCGTATTGAACTGCGGCCAGTAGGGAGCATCTTCATTGAAATAAGACTGCATACCTACGGGTATCTCTCCTACCGTTTCTCCGGGCAGTGCCGTATAGAGCTGCGGATAGTTGCTGCCCTCCCCATAAATCATGGACTGTCCGAAAGGATTCCTGCCTACAACCCAGAAGAGCTGCTGTTCTGCAATGTCTTTCAGTTCCTTGTCCTTCAACACTCTGGCGCAAATGGCTGCGGCTTTTCCGGTAGACAAATGTACGGCAATATTTCCCTTAAACGAGAACCAGACGGGGAATATGCGCAAATAATGCTCTTTATCCAGACGGATACCGTTTTCGAGCTGTTCCTCGAAATCCTTATCGGCACCGCTGCGAATCCCTACCTGAACGGCGTAGAAGTTGGCGGAATCCTTCACTTCATCTTTGTGATAGATGCCACTGGGCACCATTCCATAAGGATATACATACTTCATGATATTCTTCAGATAACCGCCATAGAGTTTCATGGCACGAATCCACTGCTCATACTCGGCATGGCCGGACTGTGTCTCGCAAAGGGCGGCAAGGGCTTCCATATAGGCATAGTCGCGGGACTGGTGGGTATAGTGTACAATGGACTTCCTGGCCAAATCACGGTAGAAGAAGCCGCAGGTCTTGTCTTTGTCTTTCAGCGGTTCGGTGCGCTGGCACTGCAAGGTGTAGCGGATAGCCTTCACGGCCTCATCGGCATACTGCTGTTCGCCGGTCAGCTTGTAGAGCATGCTGGCTGCCCATGAAATATTGGCGTGATACTGGCTTTCGGATGCCATGGCGGCATGTCCCCCACCCTTCTTTATCAGTTCGGCAAAGCCCAACTCATTAAAGCGTTTCATGGCATAACCGAAGTCTTCCTTTGCAATCTTTTTCAGATTGCTCCTGAGGGCTTCATCCTTCTCAACCATCATGGAGGCATACGCTTCAATTCCTGCAAGCAGGAAGTTTTCCAAAGCTCCGTTATGGACAAGCAGTTCACGGCGGCCGGCATCGTCGTCGGTGCCTACCTCACCGTCAGTCCATAGATTGGTACCCCATGTCTGTGCACGGTAACCATCGCCCAGCCGGGTCTTCATCACATAGTCCATTCCCCACAAAGCCTCTTCCATCAGGCGGTTGTACAAGTCGACATTGCCTTTTTCTTTGGCGCGTTCGGCCATCAAGAGCAAGGAATAGGCTATTTCTCCCGTCTGTAAGGTCTGTTGGGACATGTCGGCAGCATCGTGCCATCCTCCGTTTATAGGAATGATATGTCCGTTGTAAGTGGCATGCAAGTCATTATGACAAGCCCCGTGCTTTCCGGGAACGGGATAACCGCAACGCTCGCAGAACAGGAAGTTCACCATACGCCAGGCAGAATCCTCCCACACATCCTGATGGATATAGAAAGGCAAGGTGGTGACATCCCCTACCTGAATGACGTAACGGCCTTGTGTCTTGAAGTCCGAGAAGTCTATCGTCTCGAACTCTCCCAGGCCGGTCTTTTCCTTACGAACAGGACCGGTATAAACGATGGCCTGCGTCGCGGCATCCTTCAACTGGAACTGTCCGCCGTGCTTTTCCACATTGACAATGGCGCTTTTGGGGCTCTCTATACTATAACCGGTAGTAGAGAAGATAATGCGGTTCTGTGCAGGCATCCAGCCTTTTACGGTTTCCGGGTTCTCCACCTTCTGAAGTTCCACGGCATCTACATCGAAGCGAAGGAAGTCGCCCATAGTACGTTCTTTGCCGAACACTTCGATGGCAAATGAAATCTTGGTTACCTTGTCGCGCGCCAGTCCAGACATCTCGACGAAGCATTCGTTCCATTGGTTATTTTTCAGATTGATTTCGTGGTAGCCTTCCCGACCGTAAATGTCGGGTACTTTTATTTCTCCGTCATTCTCCACATAAAGGTTGAGGTAGATGCTGCGTGCTCCTTCGCACGTGGGATAGATATAGAACTTCAGGCGGTTGTAACCTTCCCAGTTCACACCTCCTATATCATAAGAGGCCATGCAAGTACCGCGTCCCAACCCCCAGCCGAGAATCTTTTCCGGATGGGCGGGCGCTTCCAGGCGCAGGCTGTACTTGCCGGACTTGCTCCGTTCGTCAGTCAAACCAATCTTACCGATGCCCTTGTGCGACCATTTGGAGAAATCCTCCATATCACACAGCATCACAGTTTCCAACACTTTCTTTTTCAAGCCGAATGTCTCGAAAGCCTTTGTCTCGTCGAGCGGCAACGGACTGTGCACGTAGCCCGTGCTGACGATGTCGGCTTTCAACTTTTCATCTACTTGGGCATGAAGCAAAACAGCCGGGGCACAAAGCAGACCGGTCAACAAGCAGAGAGGTTTAATGAGTTTCTTCATAATATATTTTTTAAGATTAAATCAGGCTATTGAAAAATGGGGTTCAGTAGCCTGATTGTGCTAAGTTAAGAATTCCCCTTTATAGTAAGAACCGACGAGAAGGTTCAAACCCTAATGTAAAAGCGCAGGTTATTAGTTAATTATTCTAAACCAAGTCAGTTCAGTCGTATACTGAATGCAGCGCATTATAATAACACTGATAATCAAGAAGCTGCAAAGCGAGTACAAAACATCGATAAATTACAACAAATTATTAAAATATCATTGTACTCACTTCGTAGCGGATACATAAAAGAATTTGGGTACGGTGACCCTATATCAATATAACATAAGGAGAAGTATGAAAAACAGATTTCATACTTCCCCTTAAAAAAACATGCTTCAAAAAGTCCTCATCACTTAATCTCTATGATAATAATGCGGATTAGAAGTTCGGTTTATCTACATCCCAGAAGATGCGAGTACCGCCATTGTCCGGTCCGCCCAACATTTCGACGGCTTTGGCATAACCGGTAGGATTATTGCCTTTTTCATTGATGGTGAAGGGTAAACGGCGTGGGCCAAGATCTGTATCAATCTCACCTTGACTGTAGTTCACCATTACCGGGAATAATTTGGGATAACCAGTGCGACGTATCTCAGCCCAGCCATTCATACCTTCAGGATAAATAGCAATCCAGCGTTGTGTGGCAATCTTAGCAAATTTTTCCTCGTTACTCAAAGACTCGTCCCATTTAGCAGTCACCTTGCTCTGGCCTTCAATGCTGGCAGCGGGAATAACGGGGTCTACATACGCTGCAGCAGTAGTCGTACTGCTTAAATAATCGCCCACAGCGGCTCCCCATTGTTCGAACGATGTCCGTATACCCTTTTCATACAAGCTCTGAGCGGTGCCCTTACCATTTACATCCCAACCACGCAAAGCAGCTTCGGCTTCCAACAAAATGGTTTCGGCAGCAGTTGCCAAAATAGCAGGAGAGGTTTCTGTCAAGTTGGGTCGACTTACAATCGCCTTATAGGCATCCGAAAACCCTTCTTCTTCCAGTCCTTTAATACCAAGACGAATACCAAAATATTCACTCTTGCTGTTCTGTGTAGCATACTTATCAAGACGCGCATCGCCCATACCAGACAAGATAGAAGGAATATTAGCACCTAAAACACCATCTCCATAGTTGAATGCAATACCGTAAAGCGGATTGACATAACCGTTTCCTGCAATGCCGAAATTAGCATCATTGGTTTCAATCAATCCATTACTATCGTTCATGGCAGCTTCCGCCTCACTTTTTGCCCAAGCAGCATCATACTTCACAATACGCATGGCCAAACGCAAACGAATGGTGTTACACAACTGCGCCCATTTGTTCAAGTTACCTCCATAGGCATAATCAAACATCATAAACGAAGCCACATCCTTTTCTTTAGCAGTACGCAGCACGTCTGCAGCTTCTTTCAATTCTTCAAAGAATTTTTTATAAGCATCCTGTCCTGAATCATACTCACCACCAGTAGCCGATTCGCCATAGTGAGAATAGATAATACATCCGTATTGGTCGGCAAGACGCGACATAGCTATTACGCGGCAGATGGTATTGATAGCCTCGAAATGGGCATACGTCTCCATATCGTCTTTGCACTTGTTGGTGATTTTCAAGCTTTCCACCATTACGTTTCTATAAGCATAATCCCAACAGTTGTCATTCCATCCTGCATTCATGGCATAGGTCACATTACTTACATTGCCGGCAAATGCAGTAGCCGTACTGATATAGCCTGACCACAAATCGGCATTCAAATTTTGAATAAGCTGATATTCCCATACATTGACACCTGCATTTTTATTATAATAGATAGACTGCATCATGGGAATGAAGTGCATACCAATGTAGTTGTTATCTTGTTTTAGTTCTTCATCGCTCACTCCCTTCGGATTAGTGTTCATATCCTCGAACGCTCCCGTACATGCCGAGAATAAGGTAGCTGCCAGCAGCGCTACAGCTGTAAGTCTAAATATATTTTTCATAATCATATCTACTGTTTAAAAATTAACTTTCAAGTTGAACCCAATCGAACGGTTGGTAGGCATACCAAACACATCAACTCCTTGCAGACGGTTGCTGGTAGAAAGCATGCCATCAGGATCATATGGAGCATTGTTCTTGAAGAAGAACAGGTTGCGGCCTACAAGTGAAACCTGTGCGTTCTTAATGACACCAGTCTTTGCCAACCAAGCCTGAGGCAGACTATAGCCAATGGAAAGTTCGCGCAAACGTATGTTGGTAGCACTGTACATATAATGCTCGGTCACACCCGCACGGCCACCAACCTGATTATAGAAGCCTTCCACATCTGTAATTTGACGGCCTTCCAGCATCACGTAACCACGGTCACGAGCATCACCCGTTGCCTTGCTTACTCCCTGCTGATCGAGGTCGGCTTCCGTCAAAGACATCACTTCACCTCCAAAACGTCCATCAATCAAGAAGTAAAGAGAGAAGTCCTTCCACGTGATTGTATTGCTCCACCCCAAGTTAAAATCAGGAGTAGAATTACCCAGTTTCACCGGATTTGTCTTATCCACCAATGGAAGTCTATCACTATCTTTTTGTCCTTCTTTTGCAGGTTCATACTGAATATTGCCTTTTTCGTCACGTACAAAAGTAGTACCGTAAATGTCACCAAACGAACCACCTACTTCTAAACGACTCCATACATTGTTACTTTCGCCACCGCTAAATGTAAAATAACCAAAGTCATCACCAGCCAGTGCCTTTGCTTCGTTCTTATTGGTTGCAAAATTAACACCGGTTTTCCAGCGGAAATCCTTAGTCATGACAGGAGTTCCATTCAACATAACTTCGACACCGGTATTCTGAATATCACCGGCATTGATGTAATATCGGGCGTATTGTGAACCTGACGGAGCATCCAACGTAAAGAGTTGATTCTTTGTATTAGTCTTATAATAAGTGAAGTCGAACTCCAAGCGGCTATTGAAAAAGCGCCACTCAGTACCAAACTCAATGGAAGTAGTCATTTCCGGTTTCAGTTCTGCAAACGGAGCTGTACTGTTGAAATTGATGCTACCACTCTTTGTAATGGAGTTGAGAGGATTTGAAGTATAAGTATTCAAACCGTTACCCACCTTTGACCATGCACCGCGAATCTTACCTAAATCAATCCAAGAAGGTAATTTCAATGTTTCGTTCAGCAACCATGTCACACCTACTGACGGATAGAAAAAGCCTTTGTTTTTGTATTTGGTAAATGCCAATGTTGAAGTCCAGTCGTTACGTGCTGTCACGTCCACATAAATCTGATCTTTGAAGCCTACCTGACCGGTGAAGAACACACTCTGGCTTTGAGTATGGGTTTTCCAATCGGTCAATGAGCCCTTGTTCAAGGAGCAGTTCTGCATAGTGAATACGTTGGGCACAGAGAGTATACCCGGATAGGAATCGAAACCTGTACCGTTTCCTGTATAATCGTTGATGCTGGCACCTACCGAAGCATTGACACTGAAGTTAGTGAATTGCTGTTGATAAGTAAACAAAACATCCCCATAAGAAGAAAGGCTACTTGATTCACCGTAGATGTAACGACCGTTAGTTCCTGTTCCAGCCGGATTCATACCACACAACACCGGGCTGGTACCTGCATACATACGTGTATTATTCTTGTCTACAACATAGTCGGCACTACCACGAGCCTGTATACTGAACAGGTCATTGAACTTATACTTCACACTCAGATTCAACAATGTACGATAACGGGTATCCTCATTCGGAACCTTATTAATCAACCAATAGGGATTCTGCTCCATATCAGTACCTTGAGATTTATACCAGTTCTGGTCCATTATGTTACGACCGGCATTAAGAATCTGATAATTATCTTTGTAGTAGTTAAAGTCCTTTCCACCTTCAACACCACCACGCGGGAAGTGATAAAGACCTACCAAAGGATTCATGTAATAACCTCCCGAAGTAGTACGGTTGTTCCCCCTTTGATACATCGCATTGATATTGGCATCAACAGTCAGTTTGTTATTGAGGAAGTTGGCAGTTTCGCGAAAATTGAAATTATGCTTCACCAAGCTATTACCTTCCACCACGCCCTTGCCGTAAGTATTAGCATAGGAAAAGTAAGTTTGCATAGCTTGCGAACCCATGCTCAACGAGAGCGAGTTGATAGTAGTGACACCTGTTTTGAAGAAATCGTCTGTATAGTCGGGACTACCTTTGATATCACTGCCCCAACTGGTTGACACACCCGTATAGTGATTCTGGAATTCGGGAATACCGTATGCAGCTATATCGAAAGTGGTGCTGGTATTGAAACTGATACTGGCGCGTCCTTCCTTGCCCTTCTTAGTGGTAATAATCACCACACCATTGGCAGCCGAACTACCGTAAAGTGCAGCAGCGGCAGGGCCTTTCAATATGTTCATGCTCTCAATATCATCGGGATTCAGATTGGAAATACCGTCGCCACGGTCGTAGTTACCACTGTCGTTGTCTCCGCCGATAGTAGTTGAGGTATTTTCGTTGGTAGATGAACCGAACGGTACACCGTCTATTACATACAACGGCTGGTTACTTCCGCTTACCGAACGGTTACCACGGATAATCACTTTGGAAGAACCTCCCAAACCGGAAGAACTCTTATTAATCTGCACACCTGCCGTCTTACCGGCCAATGCATTCATCATATTGGGGTCTTTCACACGTGCCAGTTCATCACCGTTTACCACCTGGGTAGAGTACGTCAGTGATTTTTCTTTCTTTGCGATACCCAATGCCGTTACCACCACTTCGTCCAGCAATTTGGCATCATTCTTCAATGTGACTCTTATCGTCCCCGGAGTGACGGGAACTTCTTGTGTTATCATACCTACGAAAGACACTTGCAGGATTTTCGCACCTGCGGGCGCATCTGTAATAGTGAATTTGCCGTCTAAGTCTGTTACGGCTCCGGTAGTGCTTCCTTTTACCAATACGGAAGCTCCGATAATCGGTTCATTGTCCTCAGCTGAAATAACGATACCGGTAATGGGGGAATTTTGGGCTGCTACCCAACCGATGGCTGCCAGCAGGCAAACCAAGGTCAGCATAATTCTTTTTTTCATAAGCTGTTTTTCGGAAAATAAATATTAGATTAAATGTGTGTTAAGTTAATAAACAGATTCTGATGGGGTCTGTCTTTCCGATTGACAAGCAGGGTTGAATGTCAATCTCATTTGTTTCTTTTTGTATGCTACATAGGCTATTAGAATGTTACGGTTAATACTCGAGCTTATTAAAATGTCTCTTATTCTGCAGATTTCTTTTTAAGCTTCGTATATAAAACCGGGTAGAGAACCGCAACCCTATCGAGAAACAGAAGTTTCTTTGCTAATAAAAGTTAATCGGGTTCGGAAGAAGAAGGAAAAACTAATACGATTTTCTTAATGTTGCCCTCACCGCCCTCACTCACTTCCCGAACCGCCCTGTTCATCGGCATTACATGGGTGAGTGAGGGCAAATAAAAAGGGTGAGGGCAAATTTTGCCCTCACCGGTGTTCGGTCTGTCCCGTTCCCTTGCTTTCTCTTGTCTCGTCCCCTTCTTTCTCTTGTTGTGTCCGCTTCTTTGTCTTATAGAGGCTTTGAGTTTCTGAGCGGCTCACTATAGTGGTCTGACTCGTTCACTATAGTGAACGGAATTGTTCACCCGAGTGAGCCGACAATGAACAAAGGCTGTTTCGGGGACAGACACCAAGCGTTTGAGGGATAAAGTAACGGGGAAAGACGGACTGAACAAGGGGAGCGTTCCGGACTACGTGCTTGAATCCCGTGACAGATGACAGACGGTTCTTCCCCTTTATCTTTGAAGAAGCTGTTTTGAAATGATAAATCCCCATTTATCTACCAGGCTGTTTTTTAAGCCTAACTAACGTGCACATACTCGAGAGTCCTATCTGCCAAGGGCAAGTCCATACATAAAACAAACCGTCCGGCCCGGAATGAAAATAATTCACTCCAAGTCGGACGGTTCAAAAACAAACAAATGGAAATCTATTCCTCGTACATCTTGTCAATCAGCCCCTTGTAGTTCTTTGCCACTACAGAGCGTTTCAGCTTCAGCGTGTTCGTCAGCTCGCCACGCTCCATGCTGAACGGTTCGGTCAGGAGCGTGAAGCGCTTCACTTGCTCGTAATGGGCGAACTGTTGCTGCAAGGTATCGATACGGGCACGGAACAACGCTTGTATCTTGGAATGTTGCAGTAACTCATCCATATTGTTGTATGCAATGCCTTTCTCCTTGGCATAATCCTTCACAAAGCCATAAACGGGAACTATCAAAGCGGAAACAAACTTACGCTCATCGGCAATGACAGCAATCTGGTCAATGTAACGGTCAATAGCCAGCTTCGTTTCCAATGCCTGCGGCGAAATGTATTTTCCGTTGGAGGTCTTGAATAAGTCTTTGATACGCTCCGTCAGATACAGATGGCTATCCTTCAAATAACCGGCATCACCCGTGTGGAACCAACCGTTACGGTCGATGGCAGCAGCCGTTGCCTCCGGTTTCTTGTAATAGCCGGTAGTGATAGTCTTACCACGAAGAAGTATCTCGTTGTTCTCGCCAATCTTCACCTCCACATCAGGCATCACCGTACCTACGGAACCAATCTCATAGCCTTCGTTGAGGAAGCAGGAAACGGTAGCCGTAGATTCCGTCAGACCATAGCCCACCACCATGTTTATACCTACAGAATGCACAAACTCGCAGATTTCATCGGGCACAGCAGCACCTGCCGTAGGAAAGAAATTACCGTTCTCAATACCTATCGTCTTCTTCAGCAGAGCATAAATGGTCTTTTCGTAGAACTTGTATTTCAGATGAAGCATCATCGGAGGAGTCTTTCCTTGGCGCAAATAATCAATGTTATGCGTCCTGCCCACCTTGATGGCATCCAACATCATCGCCTTACGCAGACCGGTTTCCTGGGAAATCTTCTCCTGCACACCGGCATAGACTTTCTCCCAAAAACGGGGTACACTGCACATCAGTGTAGGGCGTATCTCTTTAATAGTAGTTTGGATATCTTGTGGACGGAGATTGATGCAGACCTGCACTCCCCGATGTATACAAAGGTAGGTCCATGCCTTTTCGAATACATGGGTCAGCGGAAGGAAGTTCATGGAAACATCCTGGTCTGTCATGAAAGGCAATCGGATATCATGAATGCGGAAAGCCTCTCTATAATTGAAATGATGGAGCATGACACCTTTCGGCTCACCGGTAGTACCGGAAGTATAAAGGATATTGGCGAGGTCATCATCTGAGGCAGCTGCTGTACGTTCTTCTACAATGGCATTGTGCTGCAACTCTTCATCCATTGCCATAAATTCATCAAAATAGATGGAAGTCATGTCGCGCGGATCTTTCACCACAGCACGGTCGAAGATGATGAGCTGCTGCAGAGACTGGCAAAATCCGAACACGCTGAAAGCGGCATCGTACTGGAACTGCTCGCCTACAAACAGATAACGTATCTGTGCATCGTTGATGATATACTGTGCCTGGGCCGGTGAGCTGGTAGCATACAAAGGTATAGTCACCGCCCGGTTGGCGAATGCACCGAAATCAGTAAAGAGACATTCGGGTTTATTCTGCGAGAAGATACCGATATTCTCTTGTGGCTCTATTCCCAAAGCCACCATTGCATTGGCAGTCCGGCGTACAGTCTGTGAGAACTCTTTCCAAGAGATGGGTATCCATTGTGCAGTTTCATAGTCCCTGTATTTCAGGGCTATTTTGTCTCCATACTTCTCTGCCTGGCGATGCACCAGGACAGATAAATGATGATAAGTCATAACTTTTGATATTGGTAAATACGGTACAAAGGTAGTGGTTTCATTTGAAACTAATTTGATATTAGCGGGTAATTATTCAAACTTTACCTTTAAAGTATCCGACCATCCGTTAGCAAATTATCCACAAAAGATACTTTCTTTACCATTAAAACAATAGAAATATATTAAATATCTATATATTTGTGGTGATATACAAACTAAATCAAATTCAATGAACATGAAAAAAGTATTGCTTTTAATGGCTATGCTGACCATAGGTTTAGCAAGCATCAATGCTCAAGACAACCTCAGATGGGGAGCAACAGTCGGCATGAACTCCAGTAACTTCTCCATTACCGGTTTCGACAGTAAAATAGGCTTTCATGCTGGGGTAAAGGCTGAAGTAGGATTGCCTCAAATTTCAGAAGGAGTCTACCTCGATATGGGTGCATTACTTACGCTGAAAGGAGCCAAAATAGACGGAGGCTCTGCTGCTTCTATCAAGTTCAATCCCTACTACCTGGAAATTCCTGTACACATTGGCTATAAATATGCAGTGAATGAGAACTTTGCCATATTCGGCAATGCCGGTCCTTATTTAGCCATCGGTCTTTTTGGCAAAGCCAAGGCAGAAGGAGATATTCTTGACGAATATGAGTTTGATGATAACTCCACCAATGTATTCGGGGATGATGCCATGAAGCGTTTTGATTTCGGTCTCGGATTAAAAGCCGGAGTCGAATTCAGTCAGAAATATCAGATTTCCATCGGTTATGACTGGGGACTGGTAGAGAACATTAAAGATTCAGGCAACAAAAACCGCAACTTGATGATATCACTCAGTTGCTTCTTCTAAACAATATTGAAAAAACAGAAAGGACGTCGGTTTGGCGTCCTTTTCATTTTTTATCCGTAAGTTTGCGGCCAGATTATTTATTTACCGAATATGATTTACGATATACCGACTTTAACTTCCGAAGCAATCGGATTGCTCAAATCACTGATAGCCATTCCTTCCTTGAGCCGCGACGAGGAGAAGGCGGCAGATTATCTGCAGAACTATATCGAAATGCAAGGCATGGCAACAGGACGTAAAGGCAACAATGTATGGTGCCTCAGCCCGATGTTCGACTTAAAGAAACCGACCTTGCTGCTGAATTCCCATATCGACACCGTAAAACCCGTCAACGGGTGGCGGAAAGATCCTTTCAAACCAACGCTGGAAAGTAATGGAAAGCTCTACGGGCTGGGCAGCAACGATGCCGGAGCCAGTGTAGTCAGCCTGCTGCAAGTATTCCTGACATTGTGCCGCACCACTCAGGCCTACAATCTGATATATCTTGCCTCGTGTGAGGAGGAAGTATCAGGCAAGGGGGGAATAGAATGCGTATTGCCGGAACTCCCTCCCATACAGTTTGCCATTGTAGGCGAGCCGACAGAGATGCAACCTGCCATTGCAGAAAAAGGATTGATGGTGCTGGACGTAACTGCTACCGGAAAATCGGGACATGCTGCCCGAAACGAGGGAGATAATGCTATATATAAGGTATTGGATGATATTGCCTGGTTTCGTGATTACCGTTTCCCAAAAGAATCTTCCCTGCTGGGTCCCGTGAAGATGAGCGTAACCATGGTAAACGCCGGTACACAGCATAACGTCATTCCCGACCGTTGTACTTTTGTCGTAGACATTCGCAGCAACGAGTGTTATAGCAATCAGGAGCTATTCGATGAAATACAGAAACACATCACGTGTGAAGCCAAAGCCCGCTCCTTCCGGCTAAGCTCTTCACACGTAGCTCCGGAGCATCCGGTAGTGCAAAAGGCTATTGCCATGAAACGTACTCCTTTCGGCTCACCGACCTTGTCCGACCAGGCACTGATGCCATTCCCTTCTCTGAAGATGGGACCGGGGAAAAGTGCCCGTTCACACACTGCCGATGAATTTATCTTTGTCAAGGAGATAGAGGAGGCGATAGGGATGTATCTGGAGCTGCTGGAAGGAGTAAAAATTTAAATTATCATTATCTGTTCAGCCACGGCTCCGGATTCAGTTTTTCCTTCTCTTTCCTCAATTGGAAGTGTAGCACCGTACGACCATTGTCGGCCCCATCCGAGAAGATTTGTCCGAGAGTCTGTTTGGTGGCAACATCATCGCCCTGCTTCACCGAGGCCGATGACAAGTTGCAATAGACTGATATATAATTCCCGTGACGGACAAGGATATTGAACAGTCCGTTCAGTTTAAAGACAGCCGCCACTTTACCATTGAAGATGGCACGGGCTTGGGCACCCGGTTTCCCTTGTATATCAATGCCCTTATTGTCCAGCTTGACATTGCGCAAACCTTCCACAGAATACTGGCCGTAATGGCTGGTAATGATATACGCTCCGGTGATGGGCATCGGCAACTTACCGCGATTATTAGCAAAGTTCCCTGATAATTCACGGTCTGCCTTACTCATGGAGTAAGTTTCCAAAGGCTGTGCCTTCGGCTTTGCGGGCGTAGAGGCAGTTGCCGTTTTTTCGGTTTTCTCACCAGCCTTTTTACGTGCGGCTGCCTCACGGCGCGCTTCTTCTGCCGCACGCTTACGCGCTTTCTCTATTTCTTCCGCTATCAGACGGTCAATGCGTGCATTGAGCTGATTGGCTTCACGGCGTTTCTTATTCAGTTCGTTCTGCAATCCCCGCTGTTTCTTTTTCAGATTGGCTACCAACAACTTTTGTTCCTTCTCCTGCGCTTCCAGCTTGACTTTCTCCTCTTCACGTTCTTTCAACAATCCTTCCTTGGCAACCTTCACTTGCTGAAGCTCAGTCTTCTTACGGTTCACCTGCTCCTGCTTTTTCAACACTTCCTCGCCTTGCAGGCGCTGATAAGTAGCATATTCACGTACATAGCGCATGCGTCGATAGGTCTGTGCCAGGCTCTTGGCAGAGAAAATGAACATCAGCTTCTCTTCAATGGAGCGGTTCTTATACAAATATTGAACGGACGATTCGTATTTCTTCTTCTTGTCCCTTAGGTCACGTTGCAGGCGGGTCAACTGACGTTCTAATGAAGACAACTCGCGCTCTATGGATTCCACATCATTATTGATAGTCAGAATATAGCGTTTGCGCTCTTCTATCTGTCCGGTCAGTGCAGCAAGACCGTTCAACTGGCTTCCCACATCCTTCTTGGTGGTTATCAACAGCGTTTCCGACTCTGCTATCTGTTTCTGTAAGGCACCACGCTTGCTTTCCAGTTCCTTAATCAGCTTGTTGGACTGGGCAAGGAGCGGAGAAACCGGCAAAAGGAGGAGAAAGAAGAGAAGGAGAAGCTTCATAAGTTATGAGTTATAAGTTATGAGGGATTATCTGACAATTATCAACTAATCAAAGGTCCATCAGCATTTCCAGCAGTTCTTCCAGCTCCACCTCTTTATATTTCTGTGAGAGCTGGGTAGGAGTCAGTGCAAAAGGCTTATCCGAGAAGTTGGAAAGTTCAATCTTTCCCTTTTCCAGAGAGGGTATCCCGAGTTCCTTGCCGGTAAGCACCTTCTTGCCATTGGGTTTGGAAGCAGCATAAAGCAGTTTCTCCAAATGGGCAAAATCCGCCTTCTTGGGCAGCACATCCTTCAGTTCCTTACGTGTTGCACGGACATAACGTTTTCCCATACGGTCTACCAACAGAATCTCATCCGGGGTGACTTCCATACGTGCCACCTCCGTACGAAGTATCGGCATCAGAAAGAAAATCTGCATGCATTCTTCCTTCTTCAACTTCATCGTACCGTTCACAGTAAGGGTGGCATCTTTATGGGGTACCGTCAGCTGCACTTTGGAGGAAAGGCAGGCAGATTCTCCGGACAGAGAACTTGAGTGACGCGAAGTCTTGCAACCGGCAAGCCCCACAGCCAGCAACAACAGCAAGGACAACAGGCGGCATATCCTTGCCATATCATTCAGCAGGTTTAGTTTCATCTGATATATATTTCTTTTTTTGTATTTTCTGTTTCAACGTATCAGAGCGATTGCCCTTATCCCAGGCTTGTTTCCAGTATTTCAAGGCACCTTCCGCATCGCCAGTCATGTAATAGATATCTCCGCAATGTTCCAAGACCACGTCACTGCTATCTTTATCATTCTTTATCGCCTCATCTATGTAGAGACGCGCCTCGGCATAATTACCTTTAACAAACAATATCCATGCATATGTATCGAGATAGGTGGAATTGTTCGGCTCGGCTTTCACTGTCTTGTAGCTCATCTCTTCCGCCTTGTCCAAGTCGCGGCGCTCCACGGAAAGATAATATGCGTAGTTATTCAAGGCACCGATGTTTGAAGGATTGTACACCAAAGCGGAATCATAAGCCGCATAAGCTTCCGCATGCAGATTCTTGGTGTGATAAGCATCACCGATAATGGCATAAAAATCTGATACGACCTCCTTCTTGCTGTCGTCCTTGACGTGCGACAAAGCCTTTTGACAGATGGCAAGGGCATCATCCGTCCGTTCCGCCTGGTTGTAGGCAATGGCCAGATAGAAATAGAACTCCAACATATCGGGATTGGACTCCACACCGGCTTCGCACAAATTCATTATTTCCTTGTAATCCTCCTGGCGCACAGCTTCCCCCAGCAATGTCATACGAGCCGCTGTGTTGGTAGGGTCTATCGCCAGAACCTGGCGCAGAACCGGCCCTGCCTCCTTGTTCATTCCTTTGGAAAGAAGATATTGGGCATACAGCAAAGGTAATTGCGCCTCATCGGGCTCCTGCTCCATGATGCGGTTGAAGAGCGTAATGACACGTGTACTGTCCTTGCCTGCCTGCTCATTCTGCACGATGAACTGCCGCATCACATTCAGTTTGGTGTCCGAAGCCACTTTCTTGTTCAGCAACAGCGTGTCCAATTGCTGTTCATACAGCTCCTTCTGTCCGGTCTCTTCGTAGTAAGAAGCCAATGAGTACATGGCCATTGCATTGTCCGGCTCTTCGGCCAGCACCTTCTTGTAAATCTCATAAGCTTCCTGCTTTTTCCCGTTCTGCATATAGACATCCCCCAGCACAACCTGATAGCGCATATCGTTGGGATACTCTTCTACCAGACTTTCTATTTCATGAAAGGCGCTCTTGTCGTCCTTCTTTTGCAGATAGATGCGGAACTTCTCCATACTGAGCTGTTCATTCTTGCCCATCCGTTCCTCGAGCTTGTTCAGTATACCGATAACTTTGTCATACTCTTCCTGGCGGTTGTAAATCTCCAGCAAGTTGTATAGCGGGTCCAGCTTATCCGAGAAACGTACCGCCATATTTTCCAACAAGGCAGCGGCTTTCTCCGTTTCGTTTTGCTGCATATACAGATTGGCAAGCCCCTGGGCATACCAGTAATTATCGGGAGCATTCTCCACCGCCTTTTCCAAGGCGGCTTGTCCCAACGGTACCTGCTTGAGGTACATATAATACTGGGCCATCTCATACAAAGCCGATGATGCGTTCGGGTTTATCGTCAGGCAATGTTGCAGGACATCGAAAGCCGCATCATAGTCTTTCTGGACTTTCAGACGGGCGGCTTCAAGAAAGAAGTAGTCGTAACGGCGCTGCTGTTCGGGGGTAAGCTCCTTTACGGGCGAAACGTCGGCTTTCTTCGACTTCTTCCGTTTCTTCAATTCCTTCCGTGCCTTTTCAGACCGACCATACCCGCTCATTTTCTCCTTAGAAGCTTGAACGTTGGCAGCCTGCACTCCGTACGTAGTAAAGCAGAAGGTACCTATCAACAACGCAAGTATTATTTTTACTCTGATTCTCATCTATTTAATTATAAATTCTTAACCCGTAAAACGGAACAATATCCATTCATTTTTTACCCGTATGCCCGAAGCCACCGGCACCGCGCTCCGTCTCATCCAGCACTTCCACTTCCTGCCAAAGAGCTTGTTCGTGACGCGCTATCACCATTTGTGCAATCCTCTCCCCATCTTCGATGACGAAGGTTTCTGCAGAAAGGTTGACGAGAATAATACAAACTTCACCACGGTAATCGGCATCAATCGTTCCAGGGGAGTTCAGCACGGTAATCCCCTTCTTAATGGCCAATCCGCTACGCGGACGCACTTGCGCCTCAAATCCTTCAGGAAGAGCGATATAAAGGCCAGTAGGCACCAGACACCGCTGCATCGGAGCCAGCGAAATAGGTTCATTAAGGTTTGCACGGATATCCATTCCTGCAGACAGCTCAGTGGCATAAGCCGGAAGCGGATGCTTTGATTTATTGATGATTTGTACGTTCAACATGATGTTATTTACGATTTGACGATTTACTATTTACGATTGGGGCTACTTCTATTCTTACAATTCGAGTAATTCAAGTTTCGCAATTCATCTTCCTTTTACTATAAACTTGGGCGAAAATACGGCTTTTTATACAAAATAGTGATACATTTGCAGTTAAATAATAGTAACTTCAATCGTAAATAGTAAATCGTCAAATCTCAAATAACATCATGATGAATTGGAATACGCTCATATCTGCCAAACGCTTCGGACTGGAAGAGTTTCACCAGGAACGCCATGAAAACCGCTCGGAATTCCAACGTGACTATGACCGCCTTATCTTCTCTGCCCCCTTCCGCCGTCTGCAGAACAAAACCCAGGTATTCCCTCTTCCCGGTAGTGTATTCGTCCACAACCGATTGACACACAGCTTGGAAGTATCATGCGTAGGCCGCTCATTAGGCAACGATGTATCGAAAGTTCTCATTGCCCGCCACCCGGAACTGCAAGGCAGCTACCTCACCGAAATAGGCTCCATAGTTTCGGCCGCCTGCCTGGCACACGACTTGGGAAATCCTCCTTTCGGACATTCGGGAGAACGAGCTATTTCCACCTTTTTTTCTGAAGGAAAAGGAATGTCCCTGAAGGGCCAACTGACACCTTCCCAATGGGAGGACCTTACCCACTTTGAAGGGAATGCAAATGCGTTCCGCCTGCTTACCCACCAGTTTGAGGGAAGGCGACAGGGAGGATTTGTACTCACCTACTCCACCTTGGCAAGCATCGTGAAATATCCCTTTTCATCGAGTCTTGCAGGCAAAAAGTCAAAATTCGGTTTCTTCATCACAGAGGAAGAAAGTTTTCGCCGCATAGCAGAAGAGTTGGGTATGGAGAAGCAGAACGATGCCCCGTTGAAATATGCCCGCCACCCGCTGGTCTATCTGGTGGAAGCCGCCGATGACATCTGCTACCAGATGATGGATATTGAGGATGCTCACAAACTGAAAATTCTGACTACACAAGAAACCAAAGAGTTGCTTCTTTCTTATTTCTCGAAAGAGCGCCAAGCACACCGGCTCAAAACGATGGAGATAGTAAGTGACACCAATGAACAAATAGCCTATCTGCGTTCCAGCGTTATCGGACTGCTTATCGGCGAATGCGTGCAAGCCTTTGTAGACAATGAAGAAAAGATTCTGAAAGGAGAATTTGAAGGAAGCCTCATCAACCATATATCCGAGGTACCAGCCAATGCCTACAAGCACTGTGCAGACATCTCCCTGAAGAGGATTTACCGTTCACGCGATGTACTGGACATTGAACTTGCCGGTTTCCGCATCATCAGTACCCTGCTCGAACTGATGATTGACGCCGTGCGTTCTCCGGAAAAGGCATATTCGCAACTGCTCATCAATCGCGTATCGGGCCAGTACAACATAAAAGCGCCTGCACTCTACGAAAGAATACAGGCGGTATTGGATTACATCTCCGGAATGACGGATGTATTTGCACTCGATTTATATAGGAAAATAAACGGGAATAGCTTGCCAGCGGTATAACAGACGACAAACATTCCTCCGGATAGTCCTATGATACAACCTTATTTGCTCCCGACGTAAGCTTGCACGCCTCCGGTTCGCTCGCTATGAACGACTCGATGTGGCGGATGCGCTTTTCTGCCAAAATCTCGTCTACGGCAATTAGGATACCCGTTTCCTCCACATCTCCGAAACCGTAATTGATGGCTGTACCGAACATACGCATGGTAGGGCTGAGACTCATATAGGCATTCACCAGCGGGGGAATATTATACCCCGCCTTACGGATTTCACAATTCAAAATCTTATAGTCTTCCTTAAAAGAGTCTTTACAGAAGAGAGCCGCCAATTCATTCTCGTCCGACTCCAGAAGCAACGGTTTCATCGGAGTAATCAGGTTGTCCTTATCCGCAAAATGTTTCCGAAGGAAATAAAGAATCTTATCACGGCTCTGACGATGATAGCTGGGATACATAGTCACCTTTCCGAAGAAATACTTCACATTGGGCATGACTACGGTCAGTGCGCCCAAACCATCCCACAGATTATCCAACGCAAACAGACCTTTACTGTCTGCACGCGTAGACTGATACTCCAACGTAACGAACGAACGTCCTAACTCGATGGTCGTAGGAAGATAGTCCTTCAAAAACTTATCCGAAAAGTTAAACATATGGGCAGTTGCCAGAATAGGGGCACCATGTTCATCAAAACGCACATCCGTACCTAAGATATAACGGTATCCACCCAAAATTTCTTCTGCTTCCGGATTCCAGACAATCAACTGCTTGTACGGGTTGTCCATGATGTCATATTCATCAATATCCATAGACTTGCCCGTTCCTCCTCCCGCAGCACGGAATGCAATCTCGCGCAAACGGCCGATCTCCTTCATTGTATTCGGAGAGTCTTGGGCAGTAATGATATATATCTGATTATGACTTCTATTGGTCATGCGCAGACGCTTTTCCTCAGTCAACTCCGCTTTCAACAGCTCCTTGCTTATCGGTGCAATAACATCTTCCATATTTTTCTGTTAGTAGTTCTTCTTTAATATAAATACGGTCTCTCTACAATTTATATACAATATCCTTCACATATTGCGCCCATCCGGCCGGGCTTTTCGATTTGTCGAAAGTTTGCCAGGGGATAGGCTTCCCTATGGTGATGGTAAATGTTTTATGACGATTCTTCAGCATTTCATCTGCCAGGTAAAGCATGGCGATATTGAACTTGATACCCAATATCTTACAAAGATTGGCAAGATTATAAAAGAAGTTGGAATTCCGCCCCTCGAAGTGGATAGGAACGACATCACGGTGGGCTTCGACACTCTTCACGATAAAGGTCTTTTTCCAATCCAAGTCACGGATGACCCCATTCTGCCTACGCGAACAAAGCCCTGCGGGAAACATGATGAGCTGATTGTCCGAAGCAAATCCCGCCTCCACCATTCTCGGGAAGTCTTTGGCCTGCTTTCCCGTCTTGTTGATGGGGATGCAAAGCGGCGCCAGTCCGTGCAGGTTCATCAGCAGGTCGTTGACCATATATTTCACCTTGCCACCATAAAAGGAGCCCAGGACATAACCCAGTGCCACTCCATCCTGCCCACCCAGGGGATGGTTGGACACAAAAGTATAAAGCCCTTCTTTAGGCAGATTTTCCTCCCCCTTTACCACAATATTGGCATCAAGGAACTCCAGACAAGCTTTCAGGAAATCTACACCGACTTTATCTTTCGACTCCCGCAAAAAGACATTCAATTCCTCTTGATGAACGATATGCTTCAAATAAGAAACCACGAACTTGGGGATATACTTAGACTGCTTCGGAGCCTTTTCCCGAAGTATCTTGTCTATGTCAATCAAAAATAAAGAGTCGTCAGCCATTCTTCTTTTGATGAAATGAATGCGCAAAATTAACTCATCTTTTTAATTAATCGCAAAAAAATGACAGAAAACTGCACCCGAAATCTATCAAATAGCACCTAAAAACTGTCAATTGATAGTTTTTCCCCTAAAGTGTGTTTGAAATCCGTCTGCCTGAAAGAGAAAACTTCCGTAAACTTGCAATATCAAGATTAACGAAAAAAAACATAGCACATATGAACAATATAACATTTAAAAAAGACCTGCTCGGAGTTCAAGACGATTTATTGCGTTTTGCATACAAACTTACTTCCGACCGTGAAGAAGCCAACGACCTCTTGCAGGAAACATCCCTGAAAGCTCTGGATAACGAAGAGAAGTATACGCCCGATACTAATTTCAAAGGATGGATATACACCATCATGCGCAATATCTTCATCAACAATTACCGCAAAGTGGTGCGTGACCAGACTTTCGTGGATACCACGGACAATCTCTATCACCTGAACCTGCCGCGCGACGCCGCTTTTGAAAGCACAGAAAGCGCATATGACCTGAAAGAGATGCACCGCATTGTCAACGCCCTTCCACGGGAGTACAAGATTCCCTTCTCCATGCATGTCTCCGGCTTCAAATACCGCGAAATTGCAGAGAAGCTAGGGTTGCCCTTAGGCACGGTAAAGAGCCGCATTTACTTCACCCGCCAAAAACTACAACAAGACTTGAAGGATTTTGTTTAAGCACTCAGCATATAAAACCAGTGATTTCCATAAATTAAGAAGAGTACAGATTTTAGTTGTATCAAAAGAGAGAAAGGCAGGCCGGGACAATCCCGCGTCTGCCTTTCATGGTCTCGCCCCTTGTATTTCGTACACAAACTCATTCAAGCCGTTACGCTTTGCGATAATATTATTTACAAAAATCAGGATAGCAATCTCTGGCTACATCCCACTTTTCCACCTATCCGAGGCACTGAAAGCTAACCAAAGCCACCCGAAAACTGCCAATTGTTAGATTTTACCCCAAAGAGAGTTTGATTTCCGTCTATCAAAAAGAGAAATCATCCGTAGCTTTGCATCATCAATAAAACGAACAATAATTTAAAAAACATCCATTATGAATAATAGAACATTTACCCAAGACCTACTCGGAGTTCAAAACGACTTATTACGCTTTGCATATAAATTAACCTCCGACCGCGAAGAGGCCAACGACCTGCTTCAAGAGACATCCCTGAAAGCTCTGGACAATGAAGAGAAGTACACACCTGATACCAACTTTAAAGGATGGATATATACCATCATGCGTAATATTTTCATCAACAATTACCGTAAAGTGGTACGTGACCAGACATTTGTAGATACCACAGACAATCTCTATCATCTGAACACGCCGCACGACCTCACACTCGACAGCACAGAAGGCGCCTACGACCTGAAGGAAATGCACCGCATTGTCAATGCCTTGCCACGTGAGTACAAGATACCTTTCTCCATGCATGTCTCCGGTTTCAAGTACCGTGAAATCGCAGAAAAGCTGAACCTCCCACTTGGAACAGTAAAGAGCCGCATCTTCTTTACCCGCCAGAAACTGCAACAGGAACTGAAAGATTTCAGATAAGAGAATACGGCAACCTAAGAATTGTTTATTAATTGGCCGGATAAAAAAGTAAATATGCTTATCTTTGGGCAATCATGGGACACAAACCAAGATACCTAAAAAAAAACCGAGTAATTAATAAACAACATGAAGAAACAGACAATCATTACAGCCTGCACATTTGCAGCAATGACAATGGCTACTCCTGCCATTTTTGCCGTACAGCCGGCCATGAGTAACCACGTATGCGCCTCCGACGCTATCAAGAAAGACAACCGACCGGTAGAATCAAAACGACTGTTCTGTTCCAAAGCCGTAGAAGAACAAATTCAACGGATACAGCAGCTGCTGAAAAATCAGAAGCTGTCATGGATGTTCACTAACTGCTTTCCCAACACGCTGGACACCACCGTCCATTTCCGCAAGGACAAGAAAGACGGGAAGCCCGACACATTTGTCTACACCGGAGATATCCATGCCATGTGGCTCCGCGACTCAGGTGCGCAGGTGTGGCCCTACGTACAGCTGGCCAATGAAGACAAGGAACTGAAGACGATGCTTGCAGGAGTCATCAACCGCCAATTCAAGCTGATTAATGTAGACCCGTTTGCCAACGCCTTCAACGACGGCCCCATCCCCGACGGACACTGGAAAACCGACCTTACCGACATGAACGACGAGATGCACGAGCGTAAATGGGAAATCGATTCACTGTGTTATCCGCTACGCCTTGCCTACCATTACTGGAAAACGACCGGTGATACAAGCATCTTCGATGCCGAGTGGATAAAAGCAATCCAAAACATCCTGACCACCTTCCGCGACCAACAGCGCCGTGACGGACGCGGTTCCTACCATTTCCAGCGGGTAACTGAACGCGCACTGGACACGATGACCAACGACGGCTGGGGCAATCCGGTGAAACCGGTCGGACTGATTGCATCTTCTTTCCGCCCTTCCGATGACGCCACCACCTTCCAATTCCTGATACCCTCCAACTTCTTCGCCGTATCTTCGCTGCGTAAGGCAGCCGAGATTCTGACTGAAGTCAATAACCGCCCGGAGCTTGCAAAAGAATGTACCGACCTGGCCGGAGAAGTAGAAACCGCCCTACGAAAATACGCTACCTACAACCATCCCAAATACGGCACCATCTATGCCTTCGAGGTAGACGGTTTCGGCAACCACCTTCTGATGGACGACGCCAATGTACCGAGCCTTATCGCACTGCCCTATCTGGGCGATGTGGACATCAACGATCCTATTTACCAGAACACCCGTCGTTTCGTATGGAGCGAGGATAACCCATACTTCTTCAAAGGTACGGCAGGCGAAGGCATTGGAGGTCCGCACATCGGCTACGACATGATTTGGCCGATGAGCATCATGATGAAAGCCTTCACAAGCCAGAACGATGAAGAGATTAAAACTTGCGTGAAGATGTTGATGGATACAGAAGCCGGAACCGGCTTTATGCACGAGTCTTTCCACAAAGACAATCCCGCCAAGTTCACCCGCGCCTGGTTTGCATGGCAAAACACATTGTTTGGCGAACTCATTCTAAAACTGGTGAACGAGGGCAAGCTAGACTTGCTGAACAGCATACAGTAAAAAAACATTTATCCCCCCTGGATTCTGTGGATGAATGTAATAATCAACCACTCCAGGGGGAATATTATCACTCCTCCCTCCCATCATCTTCCGGTAAGTAGTAACGTTCACAAAATAGACGGGAAGTTAACAAAAAAAGTTTCAGAAGTTAATACTAAAACAAGAAAGAGTTAAGAAAGAGCTTTATCCCAAACTTTGGTTTTTCCAAACCAAGCCTGGGGATAGAGAAACCAAGTCTTGGTTTAGATATCCGCAAAGCTGGGAAAGAAGTTTCCCACCCAAGACACCATTCCACCAACAAGCGACTTTCAAACCAAAGACCGTCATCCTCAACCGAATCTTTTCAAAAGAGACTACACGAATCCCCCACCAGCAAAGCGTTTCAAAAGCAGCTTCATTATCAAATGAATAAGCTATCAACAAGGTGTTGAAAACTTCTTCCTAAGATTTTAGTTAAAAGATTGTGGGGAATTGTGGGGAAATGTGTATTTTTACCGTCGCTTATTATAATAAGGTGAGAAATGATACAATTTTTAGGTAATATCGAGGCTAAGGCGGATGCAAAAGGAAGAGTTTTCATCCCGGCCACCTTCCGGAAACAGCTGCAAGCCGCTTCTGAAGAAAGACTCGTGTTGCGTAAGGACGTGTATCAGGATTGCCTGGTACTCTACCCGGAAAGTGTATGGTTTGCCACTCAAAACCAACTTCGCTGCCGGCTGAATAAATGGAACGCCAAACAACAAATGATTTTCCGCCAGTTCGTAAGTGACGCGGAAGTCATGACCCCTGACGGGAACGGACGCATCCTGCTCCCAAAACGTTACCTGCAAATGGCGGGTATACAAAGTGATGTCCGCTTCATTGGTGTGGACAACACAATAGAAATCTGGGCTAAGGAACGTGCCGACCAACCATTCATGAACCCCGACGAGTTCAGCGAGGCTCTTGAAGAACTGCTGGGAGACGAAAATATTTGTTGTGACGAAAATAAGCTATAAACAACAGATGATGAAAGAAGAAACAACATATCACATCCCCGTATTGCTGATGCCGAGCGTAGATGCAATGAACATCCGTCCGGACGGCACGTATGTAGACGTAACGTTTGGTGGAGGAGGACATTCGCGCGAGATACTGTCCCGCCTGGAAGACGGCGGCCGGCTGCTGAGCTTCGACCAGGACGAGGATGCGGAACGTAACATTGTAAACAACCCGCATTTTACATTCGTACGCAGCAACTTCCGCTACCTGCACAACTTCCTACGCTATCACGGCATCGAAAAAGTGGATGCCATACTTGCCGACCTCGGCGTATCTTCCCATCACTTTGATGACAGCGAACGGGGATTCTCCTTCCGCTTCGACGGGGCACTGGATATGCGTATGAACAAGCGTGCCGGCCTAACCGCTGCCGACATCGTGAATACCTACGAAGAAGAAAAGCTGGCCGATATTTTTTATCTGTACGGCGAGCTGAAGAACAGCCGGAAACTGGCATCTGTCATCGTTAAGGCACGGGCTACGCAGAGAATTGCCACCATCGGCGAATTTCTGGAAATCGTCAAACCACTCTTCGGCCGCGAACGCGAGAAGAAAGAACTGGCAAAAGTATTCCAGGCATTGCGCATTGAGGTAAACCAGGAAATGGAAGCACTGAAAGAAATGCTGTATGCGGCAACAGAAGCGCTAAAGCCGGGAGGCCGCCTGGTGGTGATAACCTATCACTCCCTGGAAGACCGTATGGTGAAGAATATCATGAAAACCGGCAACGTGGAAGGCAAGGCCGAAAAAGATTTTTTCGGGAACGTATTGACCCCGTTCCGGCTAGTCAACAACAAAGTGATTGTACCGGACGAGAAAGAGATAGAGCGCAATCCGCGTTCGCGCAGCGCCAAGCTGAGAATTGCAGAAAGAATAATGAATGATTAGTGACTAGCAATGGAAAAGAAGCAAGAAGAAAAGAATACGGAAAAGGTGAAAAAACGCACCTCACTGAAGAACATCATCGGAGGCGACATTCTGGCCACAGACTTCTTCCGCCGCCAAGCCGGATTGTTGTTCCTTATCATGGTGCTTATCATTATTTACATCAACAACCGTTACGAATGCCAACTGCAACTGATAGAGATAGACAATCTTAAAAAAGAGCTGATAGACATCAAGTACGATGCCCTGACACGCAGTTCGGAATTGATGGAGCGGAGCCGCCAATCGCGCATCGAGGAATACATCGCCACCAAAGAAAGCGATTTGCAGACTTCCACTAATCCACCGTACTTACTAAAATAATGGAGAATTGAGGATTAAAGTAATTTCAATAGTACATCGTAAATCGTTAAATCGTAAATAACATTGGCTGTAAATAAAAAAAACATAATGACCCGTTACTTCTTCGTCGTCCTACTCATGGGGTTGGTGGGGATAGCTATTGTTGTGAAAGGCGCCATGATTATGTTTGCCGAGCGACAGTACTGGCACGATGTAGCCGACCGCTTCGTAAAAGAGAATGTAACGGTGAAGCCCAACCGGGGAAATATCCTGTCCTCGGATGGCAAACTGATGGCAAGTTCGCTGCCGGAATATAAAATATATATGGACTTCATGTCCGGCGAAAGGGACGAGAAGCGCCGCAAAAAGGACCAGCAGCGCAAGGATTCTATCTGGAAAGCCAATTTCGATTCCATCTGTATCGGGCTTCATCAGATTTTTCCGGACATCAGTGCCGCCACCTTCAAAAGCCATCTGCGCAAGGGGCGGGAGATGAAGAGCCGGAACTACAACATTCTTCCCAACCGCAACCGGCGCATCTCTTACATTCAGTATAAGGAAGCCAAGCGGTTACCCGTATTCAAAATGAACAAGTACAGAGGCGGGTTCCACGAACAGATATACAACCAGCGTAAAAAGCCGTTCGGTTCTTTGGCAGCCCAAACCCTGGGCCGTCTCTATGCCGATACAGCCATGGGAGCCCGTAACGGCATTGAACTGGCCTTCGACACCCTGCTGAAAGGACGGAACGGTATTACCCACCGTCAGAAGGTGATGAATAAATACCTGAATATCGTAGACCTTCCCCCGGTAGACGGTTGTGACATCATATCCACCCTCGACGTAGGCATGCAGGACATCTGCGAAAAAGCCCTGGTAGACAAGTTGAAGGAAATCAATGCCAACGTCGGGGTAGCCGTACTGATGGAAGTGGCTACCGGAGAAGTAAAGGCCATTGTCAACATGATGAAAGCCGGAGACGGCAATTACTACGAAATGAACAGTAATGCCATCAGCGATATGTTGGAACCGGGCTCCACCTTCAAGACAGCCTCCATTATGGTGGCACTGGAAGATGGCAAGATAACCCCGGATACCGAGGTAGACACGGGCAACGGTATTATGAATATGTACGGCAGCAAGATGAGGGACCACAACTGGCACCGGGGAGGTTACGGAAAGATAGATGTGACACGTATTCTGGAAGTTTCTTCCAATGTGGGTGTCTCCTACCTCATCGACAAGCACTACAAGGATAATCCGCAGAAGTTCGTGGACGGTTTGAAGCGCATGAGCATCGACCAGCCGCTTCATCTGCAAATACCCGGTGAAGGGAAACCCAACATCAAAGGGCCTAAAGAGCGTTATTTTGCCAAAACGACTTTGCCGTGGATGAGTATCGGTTACGAAACCCAGGTACCTCCCATAAACATACTGACCTTCTACAATGCCATAGCCAACAACGGGGTCATGGTACGCCCCAAATTTGTGAAAGCAGCGGTAAAGGACGGTGAGGTAGTGAAAGAATATCCTACGGAAGTAATCAATCCCAAGATATGCTCCGACCATACCCTGACACAAATCCGCGAAATCCTTCGGAAAGTGGTATCGCAAGGATTGGCAAAACCTGCCGGCAGCAAACAGTTCTCCGTATCGGGCAAGACGGGTACGGCACAGATTTCTCAAGGAGCCGCCGGATATAAGTCGGGACGGGTGAACTACCTTGTAAGTTTCTGCGGATATTTCCCCTCGGAAGCACCCAAATACAGTTGCATCGTTTCCATCCAGAAGCCTGGGTTACCAGCTTCAGGCGGTCTGATGGCAGGTAGTGTCTTCGGGAAAATAGCAGAAAGAGTTTATGCCAAAGACCTGCGTTTTGACATACGCAGTGCCATAGACAGTACCACCAATGTGATTCCTCCCGTGAAAGCCGGAGAGATGAACGAAGCACTCCTTGTACTGAATGATTTGAAAGTGCCCGTTCAGAAACAGTTCGCCGGACAAAAGAAAAAGGAACAGTGGGGGCATACACAAGCAGCTCCGTCGGCAGTCATCCTGCAAGACCAGGAACCGGCCTCGGGCACCGTGCCCAGCGTGGTAGGTATGGGAGCGAAAGATGCTGTCTACCTTTTAGAGAGTAAAGGACTGAAAGTAAGGCTAAACGGCGTAGGACGGGTGAGGAACCAGTCCATAGCAAGCGGTAGCCGGATAGTGAAAGGACAAACCATAGCCCTGACACTACGTTAACATGAGAATAAACAAGATTTGGATATACACTATATATAATAAGGTATGAGATTAAGTGATTTGTTGCAAACAATACAGCCGGTCCAGATTACCGGAAGTACAAGCATGGAGATAACGGGGGTGAATATAGATTCCCGCCTGATAGGAACCGGACATCTGTTCATGGCCATGCGTGGTACGCAGACCGACGGGCATGCCTATATTCCGGCTGCCATCGATAAAGGGGCTGTTGCAGTATTGTGTGAAGAATTGCCGGAAGAGCTTAAGGCCGGCATCACCTACATTCAGGTGAAAGACAGTGAAGATGCCGTAGGGAAAGTGGCTACCACTTTCTATGGCGACCCTACATCCAAGATGGAACTCATCGGCGTGACCGGAACCAACGGAAAAACAACCGTTGCCACCTTATTATATAATACTTTCCGCTATTTCGGCTACAAGGTCGGACTGGTTTCCACTGTATGCAATTACATCGACGACCTGCCCGTACCGACCGAACACACCACCCCAGACCCGATAACCCTGAACCGCCTGCTTGGCGAAATGGCCGATTCCGGCTGCAAGTATGCCTTCATGGAAGTCAGTTCCCATTCCATTGCCCAAAAGCGCATCAGCGGTCTGAAGTTTGCCGGCGGTATTTTCACTAATCTGACCCGCGACCATCTGGATTATCATAAAACGGTGGAGAACTACCTCAAAGCCAAGAAAAAGTTCTTCGACGAACTGCCAAAAGGAGCTTTCAGCCTGACCAACCTGGATGACAAGAACGGACTTGTGATGACGCAGAATACCCGTTCGAAGGTATACACCTACTCTTTGCGTAGTCTTAGCGACTTCAAAGGCAAAGTCTTGGAGTCTCATTTCGAGGGAATGTTGCTCGACTTCAACAATCACGAACTGGCAGTACGTTTCATCGGAAAGTTCAATGCCTACAACCTGCTGGCGGTATTCGGTACTGCCGTATTGCTTGGCAAGAAAGAAGAGGATGTACTGGTTGCCCTCAGCACGCTGCATCCGGTAACCGGCCGCTTCGATGCCATCCGTTCACCGAAAGGCTACACCGCCATTGTGGACTATGCGCATACTCCAGACGCCCTGGTCAATGTATTGAACGCCATTCACGGAGTGCTGGAAGGAAAAGGGAAAGTGATTACCGTTGTGGGCGCCGGCGGCAACCGCGACAAAGGCAAGCGTCCCATCATGGCCAAAGAATCCGCCCGCTTGAGCGACCGGGTCATCATCACCTCCGATAACCCGCGCTTTGAAGAGCCGCAGGACATCATCAACGACATGCTGGCGGGACTGGATAAAGACGACATGCAGAAAACCATCAGCATCACCGACCGCCGCGAAGCCATCAAGACAGCCTGCATGCTGGCACAGCCGGGAGACGTGATTCTCGTTGCAGGCAAGGGGCATGAGAATTATCAGGAGATTAAAGGCGTGAAACACCATTTTGACGACAAAGAGATATTAAATGAGATAATGTGCTGATATGCCAATGTGCTAATTGCCATGCGTCATGTAGGATATTCATTCCTTTACCAGCAGATATACCAGACTATCAATTAGCATATTGGCACATTAGCACATTAAACAATTAAATAATTAACATCATGTTATACTATTTATTTCAATGGTTAGACAAATATGACTTCCCCGGTGCGGGCATGTTTGGCTATACATCCTTCCGTTCGTTGATGGCAATCATTCTGGCATTGCTCATTTCGAGTATCTGGGGAGATAAGTTCATCAATCTACTGAAACGCAAGCAGATTACTGAAACGCAACGTGATGCCAGCATCGACCCGTTCGGCGTAAACAAGGTGGGAGTACCCAGCATGGGCGGTGTCATCATTATTTTTGCCATACTCATTCCTTGCCTACTACTGGGCAAATTGAGCAATATTTATATGATATTGATGCTGATTACCACAATCTGGCTGGGGTCGCTGGGCTTTGCCGACGACTACATCAAGATATTCAAGAAGGACAAGGAAGGCCTGCACGGTAAGTTCAAAATCATCGGTCAGATAGGCTTGGGACTTATCGTCGGACTGACTCTCTACCTCAGTCCGCAGGTGGTTATCCGCGAGAACATAGAAATAGAGAAACCGGACGGACAGATAGAAGTGGTGCATGCCGCCAAGGAAATCAAGGCAACACAGACCACCATCCCATTCTTCAAGAGCAACAACTTCGACTATGCCGACCTAGTGGGCTTCATGGGTGAACATGCCCAGACAGCAGGTTGGATACTGTTTGTGATTATCACGATTTTCGTAGTTACCGCCGTCAGCAACGGAGCCAACCTGAATGACGGAATGGACGGAATGGCGGCAGGGAACTCTGCCATTATCGGACTGACCTTGGGAATACTCGCCTACGTATCGAGCCACATTGAATATGCCGGCTACCTGAATATCATGTACATTCCCGGCTCGGAAGAACTGGTAATCTTTATCTGTGCCTTCATCGGTGCACTTATCGGCTTCTTGTGGTACAATGCCTATCCGGCCCAGGTATTCATGGGCGATACGGGCAGTCTGACCATTGGAGGAATCATCGCAGTATACGCCATCATTATTCACAAGGAACTGCTGATACCCATCCTTTGCGGTATCTTCCTGGTGGAGAACCTTTCGGTCATCCTGCAACGCCTCTACTACAAGGCAGGCAAGCGGAAAGGCGTGAAACAACGTCTCTTCAAAAGAACACCGATACACGACCACTTCCGCACTTCCATGAGCCTGATAGAGCCGGGATGCAGCGTAGTATTCACCAAACCGGACAAGCTGTTCCACGAATCCAAAATCACCATCCGCTTCTGGATTGTGACGATTGTATTGGCAGCGATAACGATTATAACATTAAAGATTAGATAATAATTATTCAATATGCTAATGTGCCAATGTGCTAATTGCCATGCGGCACGACAGCGCAGCTCATTAGCACATTGGCACATTAATCATATTAGTACATTATGAGAATTGTAGTATTAGGAGCTGGCGAAAGCGGCGCAGGCGCTGCCGTACTGGCCAAAGTGAAAGGATTCGACACGTTCGTCTCCGACATGTCCGCCATCAAAGACAAATACAAGGAACTGCTAGATAAATACGGCATTGCCTGGGAAGAGGGACACCACACAGAAGAGCTGATTCTGAATGCTGACGAAGTAGTGAAAAGCCCCGGTATTCCCAACGACGCTCCGCTCATTATGAAATTAAAGGAAAAAGGTACGCCCATCATCTCTGAGATAGAGTTTGCGGGACGGTACACTGACGCAAAGATGGTCTGTATCACCGGCTCGAACGGAAAGACTACAACCACCTCGCTCATTTATCACATCTTCAAGAGTGCAGGCCTGAACGTCGGCCTCGCCGGCAACATCGGCAACAGCCTGGCCTTGCAGGTAGCCACGGAGCAGCATGATTACTACGTCATTGAGCTGAGTTCCTTCCAGCTGGACAATATGTATAACTTCCGTGCCAACATTGCCGTACTGATGAACATCACACCAGACCACTTGGACCGTTACGACCACTGTATGCAGAAATATGTGGACGCCAAATTCCGCATCACCCAAAACCAGACATCGGAAGACGCTTTTATCTTCTGGAACGACGACCCCATCATCAAGCGCGAGCTGGACAAGCATGGCCTGCGCGCCCATCTCTACCCGTTCGCTGCCGTGAAGGAAGACGGGGCCATCGCATACGTGGAAGACGGTGAAGTGGAAATCAACGAACCGATAGCCTTCAATATGGAGCAAGAGGAGCTGGCGCTGCACGGCACACACAACCTATACAATTCGTTAGCCGCCGGCATCTCGGCCAATTTGGCCGGCATCCGGAAAGAATATATCCGCAAAGCCTTGTCCGACTTCAAGGGAGTGGAACACCGGTTGGAGAAAGTAGCCACCGTACGCGGCGTGAGCTTCATCAACGATTCCAAGGCTACGAACGTAAATTCCTGCTGGTATGCCCTACAAAGCATGACCGGCAAAACCGTACTTATCCTCGGCGGTAAAGACAAAGGAAACGATTACACGGAAATCGAAGACCTCGTACGCGAAAAGTGCTCTGCCCTGGTCTATTTGGGATTGCACAACGAAAAGCTGCACGCCTTCTTCGACCGTCTGGGACTGCCCGTAGCCGACGTGCAGACCGGCATGCAGGATGCCGTAGAAGCAGCCTTCAAGCTGGCAAAGAAAGGTGAAACCGTGTTGCTCAGTCCTTGCTGTGCCTCCTTCGACCTCTTCAAGAGCTATGAGGACCGCGGCGATCAGTTCAAAGCATGTGTCAGAGCACTATAAGATACAGATGCCGTAACAGTCCTATTACGAATTCCGTAACAAGAACGGCAACTTTTAATTCTTTAATTATTAATTTTTAATTTGCGAAGCATTGGATTTATTAAAGAGCATATTCAAAGGCGATAAAGTGATTTGGATTATTTTCCTTTTCCTTTGCCTCATCTCCATCACAGAGGTATTCAGTGCTGCCAGTACGCTGACCTACAAGAGTGGCGACCATTGGGGACCGATTACGCAACACAGCATCCTCCTGATGGTAGGCGCCGTCATTGTAGTACTGGTACACAACATCCCCTATAAATGGTTTCAGGTGTTCCCGGTATTCCTGCTTCCGATATCCATCGGACTGCTGGCTTTTGTGATGCTGATGGGATTCATTACCGGCGACCGCGTAAACGGCGCAGCCCGCTGGATGACCTTCATGGGTATTCAGTTCCAGCCGTCGGAAATAGCGAAGATGGCCGTCGTCATCGTTACCGCCTTTATCCTCTCGAAAGGGCAGGATGAAGACGGTGCAAGTCCGAAAGCCTTTAAGCGCATCATGATTATTACCTGCATTGTCTGTGGCCTTATCCTGCCGGAAAACTACTCGACGGGAATGCTGCTCTTCGGAACGGTCTACCTGATGATGTTCATCGGGCGGGTATCTGCCAGGAAACTGCTGATACTGGGAGGAGGGATTGTGGCATTCGTAACAGTCTTTGTCGCCTTCCTGCTGGCCACGCCAGACAAGACATTGGAAAATATACCGATGGGGCACCGCTTCACCACTGTAAAATCCCGTATTGCAGACTTTACCAACAAGGAGGAAGTTCCTGCCGCCAAATTCGACATCGACGGCGACGGGCAAGTGGCACATGCCCGTATTGCCGTAGCTACGAGCAACGTTGTAGGCAAGGGTCCGGGAAACTCCGTACAGCGTGACTTTCTGAGCCAGGCATTCTCCGATTTCATCTATGCCATCATCATCGAGGAACTGGGACTGGTAGGCGGAATAGTCGTTGTGTTCCTTTATGTCTGCCTATTGGTGCGAGTGGGCCGTATCGCCAAAAAATGCGACCGCACTTTCCCCGCTTTCCTCATTACCGGAATAGCCTTGCTGCTCGTCACGCAGGCGCTGTTCAACATGATGGTTGCCGTAGGTCTGGCACCCGTCACGGGACAACCGCTTCCACTCATCAGCAAGGGTGGTACATCCACTTTCATCAACTGTGCCTACATCGGCATGATACTGAGTGTCAGCCGCTATACAGCCAAGCTGGAGGAACAGCGGATGCATGATGCGCAAGTGCCGATGCTGATAGATGCCGGAAATGCCGAGAACCCGGAACAACCGGCCGATAGCGAAGCACAGACAGCCGCCGAGCCGACAGCAAAGGTACTGAACAGTGATGCGGAGTTTGAATAACAGCCTCTCCCCCAACCCCTCCCCCGTAGGGAGGGGAGAAAAGAATAATTGAGTAATGGAGAGCATGCCAATAATACAAAAATAAAAAAGAACAAGAATATGAGTAAAGAGGCGAACAACTATACAACCAAAAGTAACTCTACCCCTCTCCCTACGGGGAAGGGGGTGAGGCTTATCATCAGCGGCGGCGGTACCGGAGGACATATCTTTCCGGCCATCTCCATCGCTAACGCCATAAAAGAGTTGTGTCCCGACGCGGAGATTCTCTTCGTAGGTGCCGAAGGAAGAATGGAAATGCAGCGTGTTCCAGATGCCGGTTACCGGATTATAGGCTTACCCGTTGCCGGATTCGACCGTAAACATCTGTGGAAGAACTTCTCCGTACTGCTGAAACTGATACGAAGCCAGTGGAAAGCACGGAGCATCATCAAGGAGTTCCGCCCGCAAGTAGCCGTCGGTGTAGGTGGCTATGCCAGTGGTCCTACGCTGAAAATGGCGGGCATGATGGGTATTCCCACGCTGATACAAGAACAGAATTCCTACGCCGGTGTCACCAACAAGCTGCTGGCACAGAAGGCATGCAAGATTTGCGTGGCCTACGAAGGTATGGAAAAATTCTTCCCGGCAGAAAAGATAATCATGACAGGTAATCCGGTGCGCCAGAACCTGCTCGGACATTCCATCCTGCACGCAGACGCCGTAAAGTACTTCGGATTGAACCCGGAAAAGAAGACTATCCTCATTCTGGGCGGCAGTCTTGGAGCGCGTACCATCAACCAGACATTGACTGCCGGACTGGATGTCATTCGTACCCACCCCGACGTACAGTTTATCTGGCAGACTGGCAAGATATACATTGACCAAGTCAGAGAAGCCATTACAGCCACTACGGGAGAAGCCGTACGTAACCCGCATATCAGTGCCATTCCGAATCTGTATGTGACGGACTTCATTAAGGATATGGCAAACGCCTATGCCGCTGCCGATCTGGTGATTTCACGTGCCGGAGCCGGTTCCATCTCCGAGTTCTGCCTGCTGCACAAGCCGGTCATCCTGGTTCCCTCACCCAATGTGGCCGAAGACCATCAGACCAAGAATGCGCTGGCGCTGGTGGATAAGGATGCAGCTATCTATGTGAAGGATGTGGAAGCGAAAGAGAAGCTGCTGCCGGTGGCGTTGGAGACAATCGCTAACCCCGAGAAGCTGCAAGACTTGAGCAAGAATATCGCCAAGCTAGCGTTGCCGGACTCGGCGACAATTATTGCGAAGGAGGTATTGAAGAGCCTCTCCCCTTGTCCCTCCCCCGTAGGGAGGGGGGAATAGATAGTACTGCTATCGTTCTTTTTATAATATCATACTTTTGGAAGAAGAGTTTGAAGAAAAAATTTGAATATGAATAAAAATATAAGCAATAGTAACTCATCTCCCCTCCCTACGGGGGAGGGGCAGGGGGTGAGGCTTGAAGCCATCCACTCCGTTTATTTCGTCGGTGCCGGCGGCATCGGCATGAGCGCTCTGATACGCTATTTCCTCTCTAAAGGAAAGACAGTAGCGGGCTACGACCGTACGTCGAGCGAACTGACAGAACGTCTGATTACGGAAGGAGCACAGATACACTACGAAGAGGATATCAACCTTATTCCGGAGGAGTGCAAAGACAAGGCAAGCACGCTCGTGGTCTATACCCCCGCCGTGCCGCAAGAGCATGCAGAACTGACCTATTTCCGTGAAAACGGTTTCGACATACATAAGCGCTCCCAAGTATTAGGCATTATAACCCGCAGCAGCAAAGGCCTGTGCGTGGCAGGTACGCATGGCAAGACTACCACCAGCACCATGGCTGCCCACCTGCTGCACCAGTCACACGTGGGCTGCATCGCCTTCCTCGGAGGTATTTCGAAGAACTACGGTACGAATCTGCTGCTTTCCGCCACCAGCCCTTATACCGTTATCGAAGCGGATGAGTTCGACCGCTCCTTCCACTGGCTATCGCCCTGGATGAGTGTCATTACTGCCACCGACCCCGACCACCTGGATATATACGGCACCAAAGAAGCCTATCTCGAAAGCTTCCGCCACTACACCACGCTTATCCAGCCGGGCGGCGCCCTGATTCTGCACAAAGGACTGGAAATGCAAGCCGACGTACAACCGGGCGTCACCACCTATACCTACTCGCGCAACGAAGGCGACTTCCATGCCGAGAATATCCGCATCGGAAACGGTGAAATCTTCATCGACTTCGTGGCGCCTGACACCCGCATCAACGATATTCAGTTGGGGGTTCCCGTCAGTATCAACATCGAGAATGGTGTTGCCGCCATGGCACTCGCCCATCTCAGCGGTGCCACCGACGAAGAAATCAAGCAAGGCATGGCAAGCTTCCGCGGAGTGGACCGCCGCTTCGACTTCAAGCTGAAGAACGACCGGATTGTATTCCTCAGCGATTACGCCCACCACCCTGCCGAAATAGCCCAAAGCGTGAAGTCCGTCCGCGAGTTGTACCAAGACAAGAAGATAACCGTCATCTTCCAGCCCCACTTGTACACCCGTACTCGCGACTTCTATCGTGACTTTGCAGACAGCCTTTCCCTATCCGACGAGGTGATTCTGACAGAGATATACCCTGCCCGCGAGCAACCGATTCCCGGCGTGACGAGTCAGCTGATTTATGACAACCTCCGCCCCGGCATCGAGAAATGCATCTGTAGGAAAGAAGACGTCCTCAGCCTCCTCGCCCAAAAGCACACCGAAGTATTGGTAGTGCTGGGAGCCGGAGACCTGGACAACTATGCGCCCCAAATCACCCAACTATTATCAGAAAAATATCATGGTTAAAAGGATTCTACTTTCTATCGTTCTGTTGCTTGTCATTGCTTACCTGGTAGTGGCTGTCACAGCTTTCAACCGCAAGCCCACCTCGCAGGTGTGCCAAGACGTGGAACTGGTGATAAAAGACACGGTATATGCCGGCTTCATCACGAAGAAGGAAGTAGCTACCCTGCTGGAAAAGAAAGGCATCAGCCCCATTGGGAAAGACCTGGAACGCGTGCGTACCAAGACCTTGGAGCGCGAACTTGCCAAGCATCCCCTCATCGACCAGGTGGAGTGCTACAAAACCCCGAGCGGCAAGCTCTGCATCGAAGTGACCCAGCGCACCCCCATCCTGCGCGTGATGAGCGCCAACGGCGAAAACTACTATCTGGACAACAAAGGTACCGTGATGCCCCCCGATGCAAAGTGCGTTGCACACCTCGCCGTTGTAACCGGAAATGTAGAAAAGTCGTTTGCCATGAGGGATTTATATAAGTTTGGTGTATTTTTGCAAAAGAATTCTTTTTGGAATGCACAGATAGAGCAAATTCACGTATTGCCCGGCAAGAACATCGAGTTAGTGCCCCGTGTCGGCGACCATCTTATCTATTTAGGCAAGATTGCCGGATTCGAGAAGAAGCTGAAACGTGTAAAGGCATTCTACGAAAGAGGATTGAACCAGGTGGGTTGGAACAAATACTCCCGTATCAGCGTTGAATTTGATAATCAAATCATCTGCACAAAGAGAGAGTAGAGAAAGGGATTTACTAATAGTCCTTCTTTATCAAAGCGCAGCAAATAGTAAATTGTAAATAGTAAAATAGTAAATAAATAGATATGGCAACAACAGATTTCATCGCCGCTATCGAGTTGAGTTCTTCCAAGATTTCCGGTATCGCAGGAAAGAAGAGCAGTGACGGAAGTATCCAGGTGTTGGCTTATGCACGCGAAGATGCATCCCCGTTTATACACAAAGGGGCCATCTACAACATTGACAAGGCCGCACAAGCGCTGACTTCCATCATCAACAAGCTGGAAGGCCAGTTGAACAACTCCATCGCCAAAGTATATGTAGGCATCGGCGGACAATCATTGCGCACGGTGAGGAATGCGGTAAGCCGTACGCTGGAGGAAGAGAGCATCATTTCGCAAGAACTGGTAGACGAGATTTGCGACGAGAACCGTGATGTACCCTTGGTAGACATGAGTGTGCTGGATGTAGCCCCGCAAGAATACAAGATAGACAACACGCTGCATGTGGAGCCCGTAGGAGTTGCCGGAAGATACATCACCGGGCAGTTCCTCAACATCGTGGCGCGTGCCTCGCTGAAGAAGAACCTCGAACACAGCTTCGAGCAAGCCAAAGTGGAAATTGCCGACGACCTGCTCGTGGCTCCCACTGCGTTGGCCAAAGCCGTGCTGACCGAAAACGAGATGCGTTCAGGCTGTGCACTGGTGGACTTCGGTGCCGACACCACCACCGTGCTGGTCTATAAGAACAATATCCTGCGCTACCTCAGCGTACTGCCGCTGGGTGGAAACAACATTACCCACGACATCACTTCCCTGCAAATGGAAGAGGAAGATGCCGAGAAGCTGAAACTGCAATACGGTGATGCCCTCTACGAGGAGGAAGAAGACGCCGAGACCCCTGCCGTATGCACGTCGGAAGACGGCCGTACCTTCGAACTGGCCCTGCTGAACAATATTATCGGAGCACGTGCAGAAGAAATTCTTGCCAACGTATGGAACCAGTTGCAACTTTCCGGCTACGAGGACAAACTTTTCTCCGGTGTTGTATTCACCGGTGGAGGAGCCAATCTGAAGAATCTTGAGAAAGCCTTCCATAGAGTGAGCAAGATTGAAAAGGTAAAGACCGCCAAGTTCGTACAGACCACCGTCCACACACGCAGCGACGAGCCCAAGAAGGACGGCATGCACAACACACTGCTGGGCCTGCTGGCTGCCGGCAACGAGAATTGCTGCCTGCAAGAGGTGAAGCCGGTGCAGCAGCCTGCCTCCAATGTTCCTCCCAAACCGGTCGACATATTCGTTGACGACGAAGCGCTGAAAGAGCAGGAAGCCGCCGCACGCGCCGCCAAGGCACAGCGCGAGAAGGAAGAGAAAGAACGCAAGGAGCGTGAGCGCAAAGAAAGGGAGCTGCGCGAAAAGGAAGAAAAGAAGAAGAAAAAGAAAGAAGGCCCCAGCTGGTTCGAAAAGACTTTCAACAAGCTTTCCAACGAAATCTTCTCGGACGACGATATGAAGTAATAATGTGATAATGTGCCAGAAAATTAAGTTATTATGGAAGATATAGTACAATTCGATTTCCCGACCGATTCACCGAAAATCATTAAAGTAATCGGTGTAGGCGGAGGTGGCGGCAATGCCGTGAACCATATGTACCGGGAAGGTATACACGACGTGACGTTCGTACTGTGCAACACAGACAACCAAGCGTTGAAGGACTCTCCCGTGCCCGTGAAGTTACAGCTTGGAAAAGAAGGCCTGGGAGCCGGAAACCGCCCTGCCCGTGCCCGCAAGGCAGCAGAAGAGAGCATCGAAGACATCAAGAATATGCTGAACGACGGCACCAAGATGGTATTCATCACTGCCGGAATGGGCGGTGGTACCGGTACGGGTGCCGCACCCATCATTGCACAAACCGCCAAGGAAATGGACATCCTGACCATCGGCATCGTCACCATCCCTTTCCGCTGGGAGGGCGACAAGAAGATAGACCAGGCACTGGATGGCGTAGAGGAAATCAGCAAGCACGTAGATGCCCTGCTGGTCATCAACAATGAAAAGCTGAGCGAGATATACAGCGAGCTATCCGTAGACGACGCGTTTGACAAGGCCGACGACACCCTTTCGGTAGCCGCCAAGAGTATTGCCGAAATCATCACCCTGCATGGAAAGGTGAACCTCGACTTCAACGACGTGAAAACAGTGCTGAAGGACGGCGGCGTAGCCATCATGAGTACCGGCTACGGCGAAGGTGACAACCGTGTCAGCGAAGCCATCAAGAACGCGCAGCACTCGCCGTTGCTGAACAACAACGACATCTTCAACTCCAAGAAAGTACTCCTCAACATCTCTTACAGTGCACAATACAAGCTGATGATGAGCGAGATGGACGAGGTGAAGGAGTTCATGAACCGTTTCAGCCGCGACTTCGAAACCAAATTCGGTATGGCCATTGACGACAAGCTGGAACAGAAAGTGAAAATCACCCTGCTTGCCACCGGTTTCGGTATCCAGGACATCCACATGAAGGAGATGGACGACCGCATCACCCAGCGCACCGCCGAAGAACAGCAACGCCTTGCCGAGCTGGAGGAGGAAGAGGAACAGAGACGCAACCGCCGCGAAGTGTACTATGGCAAGGATGCCAATGCCCGTTCCCAGCGCAGCCGCCGTCGCCATATCTATCTCTTCAATCCCGAAGACATGGACAACGCCGACATCATCAGCATGGTAGAGAATTCTCCGACCTATCTGCGTGACAAAAGCACGCTGAACAGCATCAAGATGAAGGCAGAGCAGGAAGGGCAGCTCGCCACCGAAGCCGCGCAAGAGGCAGAAGGCGGTGCAGGGGGAGTCATCACCTTCTGATTTTTCCGTTCCCGATATGTAAAACCATCCTCCTCCCCTTCGGGGGAACAGGAGTAAACCTATAACAATATGGATTTATTTGAAAAAGTCAGCGAAGACATTAAAACAGCCATGAAAGCCAAAGACAAAGTGGCTCTCGAAACATTGAGAAACGTAAAGAAAGTATTCCTTGAAGCCAAAACCGCTCCCGGAGCCAACGATACCCTGAGCGATGCAGATGCTTTGAAGATTATCCAAAAACTGACCAAGCAAGGCAAAGACGCCGCTGAAATCTATGTACAGCAAGGTCGCCAGGACTTGGCAGACGATGAGCTGGCACAAGTAAAGGTGCTTGAAACCTATCTGCCCAAGCAGATGAGCGCCGAAGAACTGGAGGCAGCCTTGAAGGAAATCATAGCCGAAGTCGGCGCCACCAGCGGCAAGGACATGGGCAAGGTGATGGGTGTAGCCAGCAAGAAACTTGCCGGACTTGCCGAAGGCCGCGCCATCTCAGCCAAAGTAAAAGAGTTGCTGGGATAAAGAAATACACTTCCCCTATCATATAAGCCGTGCTTCAACAGAGGGACTCAGCGTCCAAAGTCTGTTGAACACGGCTTTTTACATACCAATCCATATCCTCCCCCACAAGAGATTATACACTATCTATCAACGCATTATATTTACCGACCGTTTACCATAAGATGTAAAAGCCGTTACCTAATGATGTAACGACGGTTACCCTATATTGAAACGGTCGTTACCCTATATTGTAACGACCGTTACAGCTTATCGTAACGACCCTTACAGCAGTAAGTAAAACTCCCTACTCCTATAATAAAGGCAGCGCACACTTATTGGGCCGTTACACCGACGATAATCAATCAAAAAGCTCCTTCAATACCTCAAGTGATTTCAATACCGGGAAATCCGGCAGATGCAGACGATAATATTCATTCATAATGTTCAGGCAGCGGGTACGCTCCAACCGGTTCATGGTGAAAAGATGCATCGTTTCATAATTCATGCGCATCAGCTGTGTCAGGCGGGCCGCCTCCTCGGGAGCGATGTAATTGGAATGGAGCTGCGGACGCAAGGGAGTGAAACAAGCATTCTGCAAATCGAAGTAATCTCCGGCATGATAATCCTCCAGGTTGGGATACAAACCGAGAAAACGGGAAAGGCGCATCAGGAAGACCAGATGGAAATTGGCAAACCCCTCCCTGCATTCATCCAGCCAGATGACGGAATGATACAGATAAGCAAACAGCGGACGGTTCTCTGCCTCCTCCCGGACGGCGCGATAAAGGAATTCCGAAAGAAACAAAGCGATGGCAGATTTGTAGGGATCGTAGGGAAGCGTGGCGAAAGGATAAAGAGACTTCGCCTCCTTCACCTTATATATAGTGGCATTAGGACGGAAATCGGCTTCAAGTTCCACCAATGCCAGCGGCTGGAAGAGTACCGGCTTCACCGCCGCCTTGCGCGAACGGGGTATGGACACCATAAAGGAAGCCCTGCCAGCCACCTCCGTATAGATGTCTGCAATGAGAGATGTATCCTTATATTTCAAGGTATGCAGCACAATTCCCAGTGTTTTCTGTAACATTCCCGATTTCTTTATCTGGTTTCAATCTGATAACAAAGCTACAAAAAAAAGCCCGAAAGAAGAGAAACAAAAGGAGAAGAATAAAAAAACAAGGTAAGGAGTGTAAAAAAGTAAAAGCGCGTATCGCACTGATTTTCAATAAATAAAACGTTAACCTAGGACAAAAAGCTACAAAAAGCTATATTTTTTTCTTGCGAATGTTTTGGTAATTCAAAAATAGTTTCTACCTTTGCATCCGCAAACGAGAAATAAAGGCTCTTTGCAAGAGCGGAAACGCTCACCAAAGGATGGCCCGTTCGTCTATCGGTTAGGACGCAAGATTTTCATTCTTGAAAGGGGGGTTCGATTCCCCCACGGGCTACAAAATAAAAAAATAAACGAATTAAAAAAGATTAGTCGAGATGGCAAATCATAAATCATCACTGAAGAGAATCAGACAAGAAGAAACAAGAAGACTTCACAACAGATATTATGGCAAGACCATGAGAAACGCTGTTCGTAAGCTTCGTGCTACTACAGACAAGGCTGCAGCAACAGCAATGTATCCGGGTATCACAAAACTGTTGGATAAATTGGCTAAGACTAATGTAATCCACAAGAACAAGGCTAACAACCTGAAGTCAAAATTGGCTATCTATATCAACAAGCTGGCTTAAGTTGACTGTTACACAAAAGATATTACAAGGCTGGACTTTTTAGTCCGGCCTTTCTCATTTATACCTCTCTATTTACCTGCTTCCACACAAGTTTCTTTTCTGTGCTAAAAAGCTGTAAACTACCCGAATTTATCCGTTTGTTTAGCACCATATCCCGAGGATTTTCACTATATTTGCTCTGTTATTACAATAAGGAAAAAAGATTATGACTGAAGAACAGATTCACTCCAATAACGGGAGCTATTCTGCCGAAAACATCCAGGTACTGGAAGGTTTGGAAGCAGTGAGAAAGCGTCCCGCGATGTATATTGGCGACATTAGCAGCAAAGGACTTCACCACCTGGTGTACGAGGTTGTGGACAACTCCATCGACGAGGCACTTGCCGGCTATTGCGACCACATCGAAGTCACCATTAACGAGGACAACTCCATCACCGTACAAGACAACGGACGTGGTATCCCGGTAGACTATCACGAAAAGGAAAAGAAATCCGCACTGGAAGTTGTAATGACCGTACTGCATGCCGGAGGTAAGTTCGACAAAGGTTCCTACAAGGTATCGGGAGGTCTGCATGGTGTAGGTGTATCTTGCGTAAACGCCTTGTCTACACATATGACTACCCAGGTTTTCCGTAACGGAAAAATCTATCAGCAGGAATATTCCTGCGGACATCCGCTCTACTCCGTCAAGGAAGTGGGCACAACAGACATTACCGGTACACGCCAGCAGTTCTGGCCGGACGATACCATCTTTACGGAAACAGTCTACAACTATGATATTCTTGCCACCCGCATGCGCGAGTTGGCTTACCTGAACGCAGGCATCAAGATTTCACTGACCGACCTTCGCGTAAAGGACGAAGAGGGAAATGCCAAGAAGGAAATCTTCTACTCGGAAGAAGGCCTGAAGGAATTTGTGCGCTACGTAGACTCCTCACGCGAGCACTTCATGAATGATGTAATCTACATCAACACCGAGAAGCAAGGCACACCGGTGGAAGTAGCCATCATGTACAACACTTCTTATAACGAAAATGTACACTCTTACGTAAACAACATCAATACCATTGAAGGGGGTACCCACTTGGCAGGTTTCCGCCGTGCACTGACCCGTACATTGAAAAAATACGCCGAAGACAACAAGATGCTGGAGAAAGCCAAGGTAGAGATTGCAGGCGACGACTTCCGCGAAGGATTAACTGCCGTTATCTCCATCAAGGTGGCAGAGCCTCAGTTCGAAGGACAGACCAAGACAAAGCTGGGTAACAACGAAGTGATGGGTGCCGTAGACCAGGCTGTGGGCGAAGCCCTCACCTACTACTTGGAGGAACACCCGAAGGAAGCCAAGCTGATTGTAGACAAGGTGATTCTTGCCGCCCAGGCACGTATCGCCGCACGTAAGGCACGCGAATCCGTACAACGCAAATCGCCGATGTCCGGCGGTGGCATGCCCGGTAAGTTGGCCGACTGCTCCAGCAAGGACCCGGAAGAATGCGAATTGTTCCTCGTCGAGGGTGACTCGGCAGGCGGTTCAGCAAAGCAAGGCCGTAACCGTGCGTTCCAAGCTATCCTGCCGCTTCGCGGTAAGATTCTGAATGTGGAAAAGGCCATGTGGCACAAGGCATTCGAGAGCGACGAAGTAAACAATATCATCCAGGCGCTGGGCATCCGTTTCGGCGTGGACGGTGAAGACAGCAAAGAAGCGAACATTGACAAGCTGCGCTACAAGAAGATTATCATCATGACCGATGCCGACGTCGATGGTTCTCACATCGACACGCTGATTATGACGCTTTTCTTCCGCTACTTCCCGCAAGTTATCCAGCAGGGTTGCTTGTACATCGCCACTCCTCCCCTTTACCTTTGCACCAAAGGCAAGGCGAAAGAGTATTGCTGGACAGACCAGCAGCGCCAGAAGTTCATCGACACTTACGGCGGCGGTTCGGAAAACGCAGTACACACCCAACGCTACAAAGGTTTGGGTGAAATGAACCCGGAACAGTTGTGGGAAACCACCATGAATCCGGAAAACCGCATGCTGAAGCAGGTGCATCTTGAAAATGCAGCCGAAGCCGACTATATCTTCTCCATGCTGATGGGTGAAGACGTGGGCCCGCGCCGCGATTTCATCGAAAAGAATGCAACGTATGCAAATATCGACGCTTAATAAATAATAAATAACCAACCTCACATCTTACAACGAGGAAGCCCCGGACGGGCAGGATAATCCTGCTGACCGGGGCTTTTCCTTTATCCCTCTTCTCCTCCAAAGAAGAGGCCCGTCTCCGCACGGAAGAACTATAGGATTCCTTGTTTTTTCATCTCTTCCACTACCAATTCCAACTCTGCATACCAGTCCTCACCAAACTTACGGATAAGCGGCTCTTTCAGAAACTTGTACACGGGCAGATTTTCCTTTTGTCCCAACAGCATAGCGGCTTTGCAGACATCCCAACGATGATAGTTCACTGCCTTATAGAGTCCGTAGTTCCCCACCCTTATCGGATAGAGATGGCAGGATATAGGTTTGTAGAAGTTGGTCCTACCCTCACGGTAAGCCTTTTCGATGGCACAATAGCAACAGCCTTTATCATCATAGCAGGTAAAGACGCAATCCTTGTTGTTCACAATAGAAGTCACCAGGTCACCTTCACAATCGGTATAGACCACACCTTGCTCCTCTATCACGGTACGGGCTTCGGGAGAAAGCTCGTCCCAAATCAGCGGAAGCACCTCTTCCAGTTTCTCCACCTCGTCCAGCTCTACGGGAGCACCGGCATCGCCCTCAATGCAGCAAATCCCCTGGCAGGCATCCAAGTCACACAAGAACTTCTCGCGCAAAACATCGAAAGAAACCACAACATCACCAATCTGTATCATAATCGTTCTATTGAAAAAAGACGCGGATTATCCGGATTGCACAGACTCAACTTTAAGAGCATCCGTGGAATCCGTATAATCCGCGTCTAAATATTGTTACGGCTTTGACGCCTTACTTAATCAAATCCTTACCAGTCATTTCAGCCGGCTGCTCCATACCCAAGATATGCAGGATAGAAGGAGCTACGTCAGCCAATACACCGTTCTCAACCTTGGCGTCCTTGTTTGCAGTAACGTAAACGAAAGGAACGGGGTTCAGAGAGTGGGCAGTATTCGGAGTACCATCCTCATTCAGAGCATGGTCGGCATTACCGTGGTCGGCGATGATGATTACTTCATAATCGTTTGCCTTGGCAGCCTCAACGGTGTCTTTCACACATTCGTCGATGGCTTTCACTGCCTTCTCGATAGCTTCGTAGATACCGGTATGTCCCACCATATCACCATTGGCGTAGTTCACCACGATGAAATCGAACTTCTGGGTCTTGATAGCTTCAACCAACTTGTCCTTCACCTCGTACGCACTCATTTCAGGCTTCAAGTCGTAAGTGGCAACCTTCGGAGAAGGAACCAGGATGCGCTCTTCAGCATCGTAGGGAGTCTCGCGGCCACCGTTGAAGAAGAAAGTCACGTGTGCATACTTCTCTGTTTCGGCAATGTGCAGCTGGGTCTTGCCATTGGCAGCAAGATATTCGCCCAATGTGTTCTGTACATTCTCCTTATCAAAAAGGATATGTACACCCTTGAAGCTGGCGTCATACGGAGTCATGCAGTAGAACTGCAGGCCCGGAATGGTTTGCATGCCTTGTTCGGGCATATCTTGCTGGGTGAGGACAACGGTCAATTCCTTGGCACGGTCGTTACGGTAGTTGAAGAAGATTACAACATCACCTTCCTTGATGGTACCGTCGAAGCCACCGTTCACAATCGGCTTGATGAATTCATCCGTAACGCCTTCGTCGTAGGACTCCTGCATAGCCTGGACCATATCCGTAGCGACCTTCCCTTCACCGTTTACCAACAAATCGTAGGCAACCTTCACACGTTCCCAACGTTTGTCACGGTCCATGGCATAGAAACGTCCCACGATGGAAGCAATCTTGCCGGCAGACTTCTCACAATGGGCAGTCAGCTGCTCAATGAAGCCTTTACCGCTCTTCGGGTCGGTATCACGACCGTCCATAAAGCAGTGGATGAAGGTATTCTCGATACCGTATTCCTTGGAAATATCGCAGAGTTTGAACAAATGGTCAAAAGAGCTGTGCACGCCACCGTTGCTGGTCAGTCCCATAAAGTGGATATTCTTGCCGTTTTCCTTTGCATATGAGAAAGCAGAAACAATTTCCTTGTTCTTCAGGATGCTGCCATCGGCACAAGCACGGTTAATCTTCACCAAGTCCTGGTAAACGATGCGTCCGGCACCGATATTGAGGTGACCTACTTCAGAATTACCCATCTGTCCGTCGGGCAAACCAACGTTTTCACCGCTTGCCTGAAGCTCGGAATGCGGATAAGCTGCCAACAGACTGTCCCAATACGGAGTAGGTGTATTGAAAATCACATCATCTTTGCCTTGATCGCCGATGCCCCAGCCATCAAGAATCATTAAAAGGGCTTTCTTACTCATAATATTAATCGAATTTAATTGTATAATCTTTTTGTATGATACAAACGTTCTTTATAGTAGGAACCTATTTTTTGCGTTGCAAAGGTACAAAAAACAGCCGTTAAAGCGTACTGTTTCAAATGATTTATGTACTTTTGCCACGCTTAAAAAATAAAAAAACAAGAAATATGGACGATTCAAACCCACGAACGTGCAATAGTATTCACCAATAAAACGAACGGAGACGTTGACTGCAATGCCTCTGTTCCAACTAGAAAGGAGGCAAACAATGAGAAAGTATCTCTACAGTGAAAACGGCTTCACTGAAAAGGCCGAATGGCAACCCAACTGCTGGGTCAACGTAGAATGCCCGGACAACGATGATTTCAAATTCCTAACCGAAGAGCTGAAAGTTCCCGAATCATTCCTGGAAGACATAGCCGACGTGGACGAGCGCCCACGTACGGAAACAGAAGACAACTGGCTGCTGACCATCCTCCGCATCCCGATGCAGAGCAACCAACGCGGCGTGCCGTTCATCACCGTACCCATCGGCATTATCACCAATGACGGAATCATCGTTTCTGTCTGCTATCACCACACGGAGCTGATACCGGACTTCATCCAGCACACACGCCGGAAGAACATAGTCGTCAACAATAAACTGGATTTGATTCTGCGAATCATCTACTCTTCCGCCGTCTGGTTCCTGAAGTATCTGAAACAGATAAACAACGATGTGGCCACCGCCGAAAAAGAGCTGGAAAAAAGCATCCGCAACGAAGATCTCCTGCAACTGATGAAGCTGCAGAAGACGCTGGTCTACTTCAACACTTCCATCCGTGGCAATGAAGTGATGATAGGACGGCTGAAAAACATCTTTCAAGACACCAATTATCTGGATTTGGAATTATTGGAAGACGTGGTCATCGAGTTGAAGCAGGCATACAATACCGTAAACATCTACAGTGATATCCTGACGGGAACCATGGACGCCTTCGCCTCCATCATCTCCAACAATGTGAATGCCATCATGAAACGTATGACAAGCCTCAGCATTACACTGATGATTCCCACGTTGATAGCCAGTTTCTACGGCATGAATGTGGACATCCACCTGGAGAGTTTTCCGCACGCGTTTATTTTCATCATACTTTTGTCAGCAATATTATCAGCAGTGACATTCGTATGGTTCAGAAGGATTAAGTGGTTCTAAACAGCATCATTGTCCGAAGTTCAGCGACAACTGCCCATCCCCCAAGAGATTGAACGTCAAGCGATGATAGGGTGTAGTGCCCCGCTCAGCAATGGCGGCACGATGTTTCTTGGTGGGATACCCCTTGTTACGATTCCAGTCATAATACGGATATTCCTCGTGAAGGCGGTTCATGTAGTCATCACGATAGGTCTTTGCCAAAATGGAGGCGGCAGCGATGGAAAGGTACTTCCCGTCTCCTTTCACTACGGTAGTATGCGGCAAGTCCCGATATTTTTTAAAGCGGTTGCCGTCTATCAGCAGATGTTGCGGACGGACATTCAGTTGGTCAACAGCACGATGCATGGCAAGAAAGGAGGCATTGAGAATATTGATTTTGTCAATTTCTTCGGGAGAGACGACGCCCACCGCCCATGCCAGAGCCTCTTTCTCAATCACTTCACGCAAGGCATAGCGTTGTTTTTCCGTCAGCTGCTTGGAGTCGTTCAAAAGTTCATTCTTAAAGTCCGTTGGCAGAATAACAGCAGCGGCATAGACCGCACCGGCCAGACAGCCGCGACCGGCCTCATCGCATCCTGCCTCTATCAAATCTTTATTCAAATAAGGTAATAACATATATATCGCTATCTTTGAGGCACAAAGATAAATCTTTTTGGAGGGAAACCGGACTTCTAAGAAGAATTAATTAAATTTGCAGAAACAAGACGATGCCATGAAGAAAAACCTATGTCTACTACTCGTATGTCTTCTGTCAGCAGCTGCCCCACTGCAAGCTCAAGACATGCAGCAAGCACAGAAATTGATTGACCAAGCACAGAAATACCTGTACAACAACCCCAAACAAGCTTCCTACTATGCAGCTCAGGCTTCTGCCTTGTTTCCCGAAGATGAGCCCAGTGAGGTCCGCGCACAAGCTATGATTCTCTACTGTCAAGCCGAACAATTGTTGGGGAACTTCGACCTAAGTATCAAGAATCTTTATGACACCCAAAAATATATCCATCCCACCAACAAAAAACAAATGGCACAACTCTGCTCCTTGATGGGGCGTGTATACAGCAAACTAGGCGATTACAACAAAGCCATTGAACTGAACGACAAAGCAACCTCCATCTTCAAATCCATCGGCGATTCCACCTCTGTGGCCGGATGCTATAACGAACGTGGAGTAATGCACCACTTCATGAGTGAATTTACCGTTGCCGAGCGTTTCTTCCAGCGTGCGCTGGCCATCAACCGTGCCCAACGAAACCTGAAAGAGATTGCAACCAACCTGAACAACCTCTGTCTGTACCGGGGAAATACGGAAGAGAAACTTTCTTTCATCCAGGAAGCCATCACCATCAACAAGAATCTGGATGCCCAATGGTCTCTTGGCGAAAACTACAACAACATGGGGAAACAGTATTACTATGACAAGCAATACTCCAAAGCCTTGGAAGCCTTGCATAAAGCCTACGAGTATGCCCACAACATCGGAGCCCGCGAACTGATTTGCGACAATTACGAATATTCGTCCATGGTATATGCAGCTATAGGTGACTATGCCCAAGCCTATAAGTATCTGAACAAGAGGTACCACCTGGGCAAGGAACTGCAAAGTAGCAACAAGCTACGCAACATCGAGCAGGAAATTTCCTACAAAAGATACCAAGACCAAAAATATGCTACTGAAATGCAGGAACAAACCTACAAGATAGAGCTACTGAAACGCAATTTGTGGCTTTTGGGCAGCGTACTTATTCTGGGAATAGCTTTCAGCATCTTTCTATATAAATGGTATAAACGCCGAAAAGATTTGCAACTGATAGAAGCACGCTACCAATTGCAACTGTCCGAAAAAGAAGTGGCCGAACTGAAGATGCATCAGCAAGAGCTGGAACTTCAAAATGTACACAATGCCCTGGCTACCAGTCGGCAGGAGGCAACCAGCTTCGCCGTATTCCTGAAAAGCCGCAATGAACTGCTGGACAAAATACGCGGAATGGTGAAAGAAGGATATAAGATGGACGCGCAAGCCATCACGCCCCACCTGAAGAAAATCAACGCATTCATCAGCCAGAGCCAAAGCGGAGACAAAACCAACAGTGCCCTATTGACAAACATCGATGATAAAAGCAATGAATTCCTCCAAAGACTGGTAGCGATTCATCCCAAACTGACACAAGGCGAGAAATATCTTGCCACCCTGCTAAGGGTGAACCTGTCTACCAAAGAAATATCCATGTTGACCGGCACCACCCCCAAAACCATCAATATGAACCGATACCGCCTGCGCAAATCCCTCAACCTCTCTTCCGAAGAAGACCTAACCGACTATCTACAGAATATATAACCCGGCTCAAGGCTGAAAATATTTATTTTGCATTTCTACCCTCACCGCCCTCACTGCTTACCTAAAAGTCTTTATTCATCGGACTTTCAGAGGTGAGTAAGGGCAATTTCAAAAAGGTGAGGGTAAAGTTTGCTCTCACTTTGTCTCAGTAGAAACAAGGCATCGAACAAGTAAGCATAGGCTCGCAAGTCCGGAAGAAGGGACTACTGTATCAGTATGCAAATGAAAGAACCGTCTACTGATGACGTTTATAAAGAAAAAAAGTGTCTAGTGAAATCAGGAAAAGACAGCTTTCTTTTTGTTTCCCCCAATATAACCGCTTGTTTCAACACACAGAACGGTTTATTTCGACGTGTAGAACAATGTGTTTCATTAGGGCGAACACTTTGTTCCATTATAGTGAACACTTTGTTTCATACTATATAAACACCTTGTTTTATGTTGTGCAAACAAAACGTTTTATACTACATGAACGAAGTGTTTTGTACTGCAGAAACAAAGTGTTCATCACTATGAACTAATAAGTTATCCGTATTTTGCAAGAGATAAGATATGAATGTCATCCGTCTTATACTCGACTTCCTCTTTTACAGATGGCTTGCAGATAAAACATCTGCAAACCATCTGCAAGGGACATCATTGATAAACAGTAGTATCTCAACTCTCCTCCGAGGAGGAGAGTTGAGATACTACTGTTTATCAATGATTATAAAAGACTTGCGAAACTTGAGTTGCTTGATATTTCTAAAAGAGTTGGTTTCCTTCTTCATCTAATCACCGTTTACTTGCGCAACTCAATAATTAATGTAAATCGGGAAAAGTTTATGTGGATATAGTTTTGTAGATATAGAATATTTCATTTACTCCTATTTATCAAATACTTACAAAACTATTTGTAGATAATAAAACAAAGAATATCCCTCTCTTGTAGTCTGCTTGTAGATAACATTCATTAGCAATTCCTGTTTATGAAGCTTAATTTAGCATTGTGAAAAACCAATAGTATTAACCTTAAAAACTTATTCAAATGAGTAAAAGTAACTACTACAAAGAAAGAGTCATTCAGCTACTTCTCTTCTTTGCTTTTATGCTGCCTATGGGCGCATTGGCACAGAACATTCAGCTGAACGGTACCGTAACCGATGTTTCCGGTGAATCTGTCATCGGAGCCAGTGTATTAGAGAAAGGAACAACAAATGGAGTAATCACTGACATCGACGGTAACTTTACCCTCAGCGTTTCCCCAAAAGCCACTATTATTATCTCTTACGTGGGCTATGCTCCACAAGAAATCGCCCTCAATGGTCGCAAGGAATTGAAAGTGGTGCTGAAAGAAGACACCGAACTACTGGACGAAGTAGTCGTTATCGGTTATGGCACACAAAAGAAATCGGATGTTTCCGGTTCGGTAAGTTCCGTATCGGGCGATAAACTAAACAACATACCTACCGCTAATGCCGAAACTGCCCTGCAGGGTATGGCTCCCGGTTTGATAGTTAACTTTGGTAGCGGTGCCGCCGGCTCCACTCCCAGCCTGCAGGTGCGCGGTGTAACCACTTATGGAACAGACAACTCTCCGTTGGTAATTATCGATGGCGTTCCGGGTGATATGAGTTTTCTGAACCCCGAAGACATCAAGTCAATGTCTGTATTGAAAGACGCTGCCACCGCCGCTATTTACGGAGCACGCGCCGCCGCAGGCGTTATCCTGATTGAGACTTACCGTGGTACCAAATCCAAACCCAAAATCACGTTCTCAGCTTATTGGGGAGTGGATCAGATAGCCAAGAAACTGGATGTCTGCAATGCCGAAGAATTTATCCACATGGCAAAGATGGCCCGTACAAACGCCGGTCAAAACCCCAAAAACTGGCCTGCTTACATTGCGGCTTATGAGCAAGACCCCACACAGTTTGGCGACACCGATTGGCAGGACGAATACTACCGCAACGGCTTCACACAGAAATACAATGTGGGGTACACTAGTGGCAGTGAGAATGCCAACGTAGCTTTGTCCGTATTCTATTCAAAAAACGAAGCCATCGTGACCGGCACGGGTGACGAGAAATATGGCTTCCGCTTAAACTCAGACATGAAACGCGGCAAGTTCAAAGTGGGCGAATCAGTAAACTACAGCCGTTGGGAATCGGAAATGGAAGCCAACTCAGGTTTTCCCGGCATATACCAAGTGACCAACATGGAACCTATCGCACGTCTGTATGACGAGAATTGTGACGGCGGATACGGTGGTGCCATCCCCGGCATGAACATGAGCGATGCTGCCAACATGGTAGGTTATAATAACCTGATTGAGAACACCCGCGCCACAGATTACATCAAAGGATCGGGCTATCTGCAATATGAGCCCATCAAGGGACTGGTAATCAAGGCACAAGCAAGCCGTAGCCTCCTTTTCCGCGAAACCCGCGTATTCAAACCTACTTACGAACTGGGTGCCATGAAGTGGAACGAAAGCGCCTCACTATCACAGACCCGCACCAGAAGCGTCAACGACCTGCTGGAACTGACTGCCAACTACAACTTCACCATCAAAGACAGTCACGACTTCGCCTTCCTGCTGGGAGCTTCACAAGAAGAAAGCACTTACGACCTATTGGGTGCATCGGGTTCCGAATTCGAGAACAACGACATGGGCATTCTGGGCCAGGCACGCAAAGACTATGGTGTGCAAGGTGAAAAGACCCGTAGCGGCTTGCGTTCCGTATTTGGCCGTGTGAACTATAGTTGGAAAATGCGCTACATGTTAATGGCCTCGTTCCGCTATGACGGTTCTTCACGTTTTGCCGACGGTAACCAGTGGGGGTTCTTCCCCTCTGTATCAGTAGGCTGGAACATTGCCAACGAACCTTTCTGGGAAGATATGAAAGAAACAGTCAGCTCCTTCAAATTGCGTATGAGCTACGGCGCCCTCGGTAACCAATCGGTACCTCTCTATCTCTACATTCCCAAATTGGACTCCAACGCCGACAACATCAACTACCCCTTCGACGGCAAAGTCGTAAACCAGGGATATGCAGTACGTAGCCTCCCCTCAAGGAACATCAAGTGGGAAACTACCTTCTACAAAAACATCGGTGTGGACATGAGCCTATGGAACAACAAACTGGAATTCTCGATTGAAGGTTACATCAAGGACACCAAGGACATGCTTTCCGAAAAGAACATCAGTCTGTCTACCGGTTACGGTGCACTGACGGTGAACGACGGTGAACTGCGCACCACCGGTATGGAAATGCAACTGATTTACCACGGTAATGCAGGTAAGGACTTCAAGTATGACCTTGACTTCAACCTGAGCCACTTCAAGAGTAAACTGAAATCAATGGCAGACCCCAACTATATGTACGAATATGGTGCTTCACGTACCTACGTGGGTGGTTACTTCGGTGAATTCTGGGCTTACGAAACCGCAGGCATCATCCAAAATGAAGCAGAAGCCAAACTTTGGAAAGAATCACACGGACGCAAGGACAGCAAAGGCAACTGGATTCCCATGCAGCCCAACGCAGAACCCGGTGACCTCCGCTTCGTAGACCAAAACGGTGACGGCATGCTGGACAGCGATGACAAGAAGCTTCTGGGCAACGGTTGCCCCAAGGCCTCTATCGGCTTCAACGTAACACTGAATTACAAAAACTTCGATTTGGTAGCCAACTTCTACGGTGACCTCGGTGTAGACCGTTACAACTATACCAAATATCAATTGGAACGTATGGATACCAAGTTCAACTATGGCAGAAACGCACTGAAAGCATGGACTCCGGAGAACCCCAACACCAACATTCCACGTGCCGTATACGGCGACCCGAACAAGAATGCTCGCACTTCCGACCGTTTCATCGAACGAGGCGACTTCTTCCGCCTGAACAACTTGCAACTGGGCTACAACCTGCCTGCTACAGTTTGTGGTAAGTTGGGCATCAGCAACCTCCGTTTCTATGTAGGTGGTACACGCATCTTTACCATCACCGGTTACAGTGGCTATGACCCCTCTACCAACGGTGGTATTGACCGCATGGGTTACGACTATGCTTCATCACCTCTATGCCGCACTTTCATGGCCGGTATTAAATTCGGATTTTAATTGAACCAAAACTTTAAAAAAGATGATTATGAAATTAAAGAATATATTATTGTGCGCCTCAGTCTTAGGAGGCCTGGCACTCTCTTCATGTACCGGAAATTTCCTGGATGAAGACAGAAACCCCAACTCACTGGACCCCGAAAACTTCTGGAAGAGCGAATCCGACATCCTCAAAGGACTTACCGCAGCCTACGCTGGACTACAGCCTACCATCGAATGGGCGCAACCTTTCGAACGCTACATTGTGATAGACAACTACCGCAGCGACGAGCTGGACTACCGCCCCGACGTGACCGCCTGGATGGAACTGGCCATGTACAACAACGAATCGACCAACTACGTGCCCAACGATGAATGGACCAACCTCTATACCAGTATCAACTATTGCAACCAGTGTCTGGACAACATTCCCAATGTGCCCGACAACGATGACGAAGGCATCAAGCAGACCAAAGCGACCAGTATTGCCGAGGCACGTTTTCTGAGAGCCTTCTACTACTACCGTCTCTTCATCAACTTCGGTGAAAGACTACCAATGTTCGAGCACGAACTCGAAGGTACCGAAGAGGAATTCTATCCTCCTCAGGTAGAAGCCGGCAGACTGAAGACTTTCATCGAGACAGAACTGAGTGAATGTCAAGCCAACCTTCCCGAAAAATGGAATACAAACATGGCCGGACGCGTCACTAAATATACTGCCGCAGCACTCTTAGGCAAATACTATATGTTCATCGGCGAAAAGGCCAAAGCCAAAACAGAATTCTGGAAAGTCATTGACAGTCACAGATATGAACTGATGGAGAACTATGGCGACAACTTCAACGGACTACACGAGAACAATAAGGAATCCATCCTTGAAGTACAGTTCACCGGAAGTCTGGAAGGCGGGCACTACGAATACAATCTCTTTACCTTGCACTTGGGTCCCGACAGTGGCTGTGGCGCATACGAGGAAGCATATCCGTCCAAATGGTTATTCAATACACTGAAGAAAGACCTCACCGAAGATGGGGAATACAGCGACCGATTGTATGAGACTATCATTTTCGACGATCCCAAATCCCGTCCGTTCTATTACGAAGACGGCAAAGGATTCAGTGATTACCACCAAGAAGACAATATCTACTGGCGCAAATATGTGACTTACGACAAGTCATTGGGTGATTACTGGGATTATTCCGGTTTCAACATCCCCCTCATCCGCTATGCGGACATCCTGTTGCTCTATGCCGAGTGTCTGAACGATGAAGGAAACTCTAAAGAAGCCATCAAATACATCAACAAAGTACGTGACCGTGTACACGTAACGCCACTGTCCGACACCCTAAGTAAAGAACAAGTGCTGAAGCACCTGCAGGATGTGGAACGTCCTTGCGAACTGGCCCTCGAAGGCTCACGCTGGTATGATCTCATCCGTTGGGGCATTGTGGAAGACGCACTTAAGAGTCATGAAAAGCCTTTCGCAAGCAATTTCATATCGACCAAGCATATCAGACTCGCTATCCCTCACAAAGAATTCCTGATGAATCCTGATTGGGTGCAAAACGAAGGTTACACAAAATAACCGATAACCCTACAACTCAGTCTCTATCGGAAGCGAAATGCCGGAAACGGGATCCCATCCGATAGAGATTGCTTTTAATAGAACTCTCTGTTTCAAGACTTCATTTCATCATATACTTAATTTACCATGAGACATCCAAATAAAAACATCGCTTTGACTGGCATCGTTGCCTGCATACTGGCCTCGTGCGTCAAAGCTCCCACTTCTTCAGAACCGCTTTTATCCAAGCAAGCGGACTTCTGTAATCTTATCAACATAAAGAACACTCCCGCCGGAGCCGTAGACTGGGATGCCTACGTCTTTGCCGACAAAGGTGCTTGGATGGCATACTCACTGCCCGACAACGAAAACCGTCGCCATGCCGGTGCTTTCATGGGACCTATGGTCATGACCGGACGCGGATGGATAGCTGCCGGACTCGCCGAACCTACGCTGTGGGTGAACGGCGAACAGTATAGGATGGTGTACAATGTACAGACCACCCGATACCTCCCCGGCAAACTGATACAGGAATACAACGATGAGAACTTAAACTTCACTACCGAATTGTGCTACCTCACCTCACGTTCCGTAGCCATACGTTCAATCGTGAAGAATATGAGCCAAAAACCGGTAAAGGTCAGCTTCGACTGGAACGGAGGCGTATACGAGCCTACCTCTGTCGTAAGCAGCATAGATAAAGGTCTCTCTTTCATCCGCCCCAAAGATTCCACGAACACGGTAATCCGATTCCTCACAGCAGACAAGATTCAGGCTGTGGGGAGCGATAGCCTGCACGTCACAGAAAAAAGTGAAATGACCCTGGAACCCGGCAAGACTTATCAGTCGGAGATGACTCAAACCCTGACGCTGCGCGGTGAAGACACAGCCAAAGAACTGGCTGCCATAGCAACGCTGAATATAGACAATTGCTTTGAACTAAACGAACAGCAATGGAACGCACAAATCGCTTCGTTGCTGAGCGGAAACAGCAAGTACCTCAAGGACAACAAATACCGCAAGGTACTCGTAAAAGCAATGATGACCCTGAACAGCAACTACCGCACCCCTGCCGGTGACATCCTGCATGGCGGCAGCAACCCGTCGTACAACGGATTCATCAACGGCATCTGGTCGTGGGACTCCTGGAAGATTGCTTCGGGCAACGTACATTTCAACGAGGAGATAGCCAAAAGCGAAATGATTACCCTCTTCGACTATCAAGCCGACAACGGCATGGTACCCGACTTCATCAGCTACAACAAGAAATACAATAACTGGCGCGATGCCAAACCGCCCGTAGCCGCCTGGGGAGCCATGAACGTGTATAAAGCTACCGGCGACAAGAAATTCCTCGAAACAATGTTCGACAAGCTCTATAAGTTCCATCAGTGGTGGTATGCCGAGCGCGACCACAATCACAACGGCATCTGCGAATACGGTTCCACCGACGGCACTCTCATTGCTGCCTGTTGGGAAAGCGGCATGGACAACGGCGTACGCTTTGACGATGCCGTGATGCAGAAAAACAGCGAGAAGGCATGGTCCATGAACCAGGAGAACATCTGCCTGAACTCGTTCCTCTACGTAGACAAGACCATCCTCGCCGAAATGGCAACCCTCCTGAACAAGCCCGAACTGGCGGCACAGCTTAATGCCGAAGCCAAAGTCATCAAGGAGTTCGTACAGACAAAGATGTGGGACAAGGAAACCGGATTCTTCTACGACACCCGTATCGATACCGGCGAGCACATCAAAGTGATGGGTGCCGAATGCTGGCTGCCACTCTGGGCAGGCATCGCCACTCCCGAACAGGCCAAACAGGTGATGCAGAAGATGATGGACCCGCAGAAGTTCAACTCCACCCTTCCATTGGGTACCTTGGACATCAGCCATCCTCGCCTGCGTCCCGTGCGCGGCTACTGGCGCGGCCCGGTCTGGGTAGACCAAGTGTACTTCGGTATCACCGGCCTGCGCAACTATGGTTTCGACCGGGAAGCCGACATACTGACTGAGAAGTTCATCAACAACGCCCAAGGACTCACCACCGACGGCCCTATCCACGAGAACTACAACCCGCTGACCGGCGAAGCGCTCAATTCGCCTAACTTCGGCTGGAGTTCGGCATGTATCATCAAGATGCTGCTCGATGAGTAACTCTCACGCAAAACAACTCTCAAAAGTCTGAAAAGACAAACGATTATACATCATTAAAAGCATACGAATACGAATATGAATAAGATACATTCAATCTGCACCCTCGCACTGATGCTACCGTTATGCGCATTTGCACAGTACGACGGTACACCCATGAACAAGACGGGCGACACCAAGAAAGCGGAAACCGCCGTAAGAACCGACAAATATCCTCACTCGGACAACGATTGGGAAAACTTTGATGTGTTGCACATCAACCGTCTGCCCTCTGCCGCCACCTTCATGGCCTACACCACCAAAGAGAAAGCAGTGAAGAACGACAAGAGTCAATCGGAATATTTTCAGTCGTTGAACGGTACCTGGAAGTTTCAGTTTGTTCCCCGTTCGGACCAGCGCCCGATGGACTTCTTTGAAAAAGGCCACGATGTAAGCGGATGGGGCAACATCAAAGTGCCTGCCAACTGGGAAATGGAAGGCTATGGCCATCCTTTCTATGTAGGTGCCGGCTACGGCATCAAGCGCAACCCACCACTCATTGCCGTGGAAAACAGTCCCGTAGGTTCCTACAAACGCACATTCAACGTCCCTGCCAACTGGAAAGGCAAGCAAATCGTCCTCCACTTCGGAGGCGTGGCCTCAGCTTTCTATGTGTGGGTCAACGGTGAAAAGGTGGGTTACTCGCAAGATTCCAAGACCCCCAGTGAGTTCGATATCACCCCCTATGCAGTAACCGGACAGAACGAGATTGCCGTGCAGGTATTCAAGTTCAGCGACGGCTACTACTTAGAGGATCAGGATTACTGGCGCTTTGCCGGTATACAACGTGATGTGTACCTTTATGCTCGTCCCAACATCCACGTGCGCGACTTTGAAGTAGTGACCGACCTCGACAACGAGTATAAGGACGCCGACTTCCACCTCTATGTGGAACTGGACAATGCCCAAAACTCCCAACGTACTCAAACGCCCAAGGTAAAAGGTGCCGAAGTGGAAGTGAGCCTGACGGACAAAGAGGGAAAAGTCATCTACACCGAACGCCAACGCGCCAAAGACAACAAGCTGCACTTCCTGAAACACATCGAAGCGCCCCTACTGTGGAGTGCTGAAAAGCCCAACCTATACCAGATGATGATTACACTGCGTGCCAACGGCCAGACACAGTACATCTGCCGCAACATCGGATTCCGCAAATCGGAAATCAAACATGCACAGTTACTCGTCAACGGGCAACCCGTCTACATCAAGGGCGTAAACCGCCACGAACACGACCCTTACCACGGCCATGTAGTGGACGAAGCCTCCATGATACGCGACCTGGAACTGATGAAACAAAACAACATCAACAGCGTGCGCACCTCCCACTACCCCAACGACCCGCGCTGGTATGAACTGTGCGACATCTACGGCATGTATGTAGTGGACGAGGCCAACATCGAAAGCCACGGCATGGGCTACAAACCCGACCAATGCCTCGCCAACCAACCCGAATGGCAGAAGGCTTTCATCGACCGTACAGAACGTATGTTTGAACGCGACAAGAACCACCCCTGCGTCATTATTTGGTCATTGGGCAACGAAACCGGCTCAGGCTGTAACTTCCAAGCCACCTATGCTTGGATTCATGCCCACGACCGTTCCCAACGCCCCGTACACTCTGAGGACTCTGGCAAAAACCGTCCTTTCACCGACATCTTCTGCCCCATGTACAAGAAGATAGACGTGTTGATAAACCATGCTCTCTATCTGCCCACCATGCCCCTCATCCTCTGCGAATACGCTCATGCTATGGGTAATAGTGTGGGCAATCTGCAAGACTACTGGGACATCATCGAGAAGTACCCTTCTCTACAAGGCGGTCACATCTGGGACTGGGTGGACCAGGGTCTTTACAACAAGACCGACGACGGTAAGTTCTACTGGGCCTACGGCGGCGACCTTGCCCCCGAAGGCACTCCAAGCTCGGCCAACTTCTGCATGAACGGCCTAATTGCCGCAGACCGCACATTGAAGCCCCACATACATGAAGTGAAACGGGTGTACCAGAATATGGCTTTCAGATTGCTCGATTATCACGAAGGATTGGTAGAGCTTAGAAACAAGTTCTTCTTCACCAACCTGAATGACTTTGACTTCACTTGGCGTTTGGAAGGCAACGGCGAAGTATTGGCACAAGGACGCATAGATAATGTAGATTTGCCCGCCCAACAGACAGGCATATTCCGGACACAGTTCCCCACCATACATTCCACCGAAGGAGTAGAATATTACCTGAATTTCTATGCCAGCCAGAAGCGCGACGAGGGTCTGCTGAAGGCCGGTACACAATTGGCTTCCGAACAAGTGAAGCTTCCCTTCTATAAGGCTGTTACCCCCAAAGCTGCCTCAGGCAACGTGACGGCAAGCGACAGCGAAGCCCTGCTTGTCCTCACTGCCGGAAATGTCAGTGTAGGATTCGACAAAGCCACCGGAGCACTCTGCTCGTTCAAGGAAGGCAAGGAAGAGATGATTAAGGAAGCACTGCGTCCCAACTTCTGGCGTCCGGTGACGGACAATGACATGGGCAACGACATGAACAAGACCCTGCGCCCGTGGCGTGAAGCCGGACGTGGCGTCAAACTCACCTCATTGGAGAAAACAGCGCTCGACAAAGATAGCTATGAAGTAGTGTCACACTACCGTCTGCCCGAAGAAGTTGCCGGTTCGGAATTCATTGTCCGCTACCGCTTCTCACCGAGAGGCAGCCTCGATGTGAACTGTACTTTCATTCCTGCCAACGACACTTTACCTTTGATGCCCCGCATGGGTGTGAGCATCACCCTGAACAAGCAATACGACCAAATGGCATGGCTAGGTCGAGGTCCGCACGAGAACTATTGCGACCGCAACGGTTCTTCCTTCGTGGGTCTGTACAAAGGTAGCGTAGCCGAACAGTACTTCGCCTACGACCGTCCACAAGAAAACGGCAACAAGACCGATGTACGTTGGATGAGCCTCACCGATTTGAAAGGCAATGGCCTGATGGTTATCGGTGCACCCACAATCAGCGGCAGTGCCTACCTCTTCCCGACAGAAGATCTGGATGAACCCGGCACACGCAAGTCACAACGCCATATCTCAGACATCCAACCCAAAGATATGGTGACTTGGAACATAGACTTCAAGCAGATGGGTGTGGGTGGAGATACCAGTTGGGGAGCCTACCCGCATCAACCATACCTGATTCCTGCCCGTAAGATGGAATTCTCATTCCGCTTATGCCCTGCACAAGAAAAAGGAGTGAAAGAGAACCAAAGATATTTGGAAATGAAGTAATTTTGCAATTGTCAAACCTCAGAAGCGCCTTCCCCTCTTTAAACAGGAGGCGCTTTTGAGGGTAAGACAGCTTTCCATCTATTCACAAAACCATACAGACAATGTTTACAATCATCGGACTAATGCTCACAGGAATGCTGCTGGGTTACCTCTTACGGAAACGGGACTTAAAGAAGATTCATCCAATCATCACCCTGCTTATCTGGCTGCTACTGTTTATCCTCGGTATTGAGGTAGGAAGTAACGAAGAGATTATCAGAGGACTCCATACCATCGGATATGAAGCCGTTGTCCTCACCCTGGGAGGGACCTTGGGAAGTGTTATCGCTGCTTGGGCACTCTGGAGAGCCTTGTATAAAAGGAAAGGAGGCAGGGCATGAAAGGAAGTCTTATCATTGTGGGCTTTTTTGTATTGGGTACGATTTGTGGTGTGTGCCATCTGCTGCCTTTTGATATTGCAGAAACCAATATCAGCTACTACGCGCTTTGCGCGCTGATGTTCAGTGTAGGGTTGAGCGTAGGCAACGACCCGCAGACCCTGAAGAACTTCCGTTCACTCAATCCGCGACTGGTATTCCTGCCCATCATGACGATACTGGGAACACTGGCTGGTTCGGCAGCCGTCAGTCTGATTCTGACACACCGTTCTATAACGGACTGTCTGGCCGTAGGCTCGGGATTCGGCTATTACTCGCTCTCCAGCATCTTCATTACCGAATACAAGGGAGCCGAGCTGGGCACCATCGCCCTGCTTGCCAATATCAGCCGGGAGATTCTGACACTGCTAGCCGCCCCGTTGCTGGTACGATGGTTCGGAAACCTTGCCCCCATCTCTGCCGGAGGAGCCACGACGATGGACACCACACTACCCATCATCACACGGACAGCCGGACAGCAGTTTGTAGTGGTTTCCATCTTCCACGGGTTTGTGGTCGATTTCAGCGTTCCGTTCCTGGTGACATTGTTCTGCTCGATATAGGGCTTTTACCCTCTTTTGACAGACACCGGTCTCTGACAAGAGCCATTTTTATATCACTAAATCCTATTAATAATGAAAACCAAACTTTATACCTTTCTCCTTTCTTCGCTGCTTTGCACCGATGCCCTGGCCGACAACGAGCCGTGGCAGAACCCGCAAGTCAACGAAATGAACAGAGAACCGATGCACGCCCACTTCACCCCGTTTACGAATGAAGCCAACGCATTGAAACAACGTACCTTGCCCGCCAACGTACGGTTTGACGTTAATCCTGCAACGGAACGCCGTATCACTCTGGACGGCACCTGGAAATTTCTTTTTTCAAAGAACAATGACCTCTGCCCCAAAGACTTTCACAAGCCCGGATTCAGTACCCGCAAGTGGAGTAAAATTGAAGTTCCGGGAAGCTGGGAACTGCAAGGCTTCGATGCACCTATCTATACAGATACCCGTTATCCGTTCCCCCCCAATCCGCCCTACGTGCCTACCGACTACAATCCCGTAGGTGCTTATATCCGCGAGTTCACCGTCCCGGCAGGTTGGGAAGGCATGGACGTTTTCCTCGATTTCGAAGGAGTGGAGTCTGCCTACTATGTATGGGTAAACGGCGAATTGGCGGGTTATGCCGAGGACAGCCGCCTGCCGTCGCACTTCAACATCACCAAGCTGCTGAAGAAGGGCAACAACAGACTGGCTGTAAAAGTATTCCGTTATAGCGACGGTTCCTACTTGGAAGGCCAGGACTACTGGAAATACAGCGGCATCGAACGGAGTGTTTATCTCTACGCCCGCCCCCAGAGCCGCGTCAAGGACTTCCGGATGACAGCGGAACTGATAAACAACTACAAGGATGGCGAACTAAAGCTGGATGTATTCCTCCATCGGCCTAAAGCCGGAGAAACGGTGGAAGTGAAGGTAATGGACAGGGATAAGGTTATCTATGACCGGAAGAAGTCCATAGCCTCTGCCACGGACACCTTGTTTACCCAGCAGCAAGTCTTCCCGAATGCACGCACCTGGAATGCCGAAACACCGAACACCTACACGCTGGTAGTCAGCACCTTTGACGCACAAGGGAAACCTCTGGAATCCTTTACACACCTTTTCGGCTTCCGTACCGTGGAAATGATGAACGGCATGCAGATGATTAACGGCCAGGCCGTCCTCTTCAAGGGGGTGAACCGTCACGAGCACGACCCGCACAAGGGACGTACCATCAGCGTAGCTTCCATGATACACGACATCCAACTGATGAAGCAGTTCAACCTGAACGGGGTGCGCAACTGCCACTACCCGAACAACTATGCCTGGTATGAGCTTTGCACGGAATTCGGACTCTATATGGTAGACGAAGCCAACATCGAGAGCCATGGCATGATGTTCCACAAAGATGAGACCCTTGCCAACTATCCCGACTGGGAGGTGTCTTTCATGCAGCGGATGAGCCGTATGATTGCGACCGTAACTGCACAGCTATCGTCACCTGGTCTATGGGCAACGAGTCGGGCTACGGCAAGCACTTCGAAACTCTGTATGACTATACCAAAAAGATAGACCCCACCCGTCCCGCACAATACGAAGGGGGTGGCTACAACTCCAAGAGCGACATCTATTGCCCCATGTACGCACGCATCTGGAGGTTGCGCCAACACGTGAACCAGCGTGATGCCCGCCCCATGATTCTCTGCGAATATGCCCATGCCATGGGTAACAGTGTAGGTAACTTCCAGGACTACTGGGACTTGATTTACAAGTACGACCAACTGCAAGGCGGTTTCATTTGGGACTGGGTGGACCAGACGTTTGCCATCAAGGACGAGAACCAGCGCGACATCTGGGCTTTTGGCGGCGACATGGGATTTGTAGGCGTCGTCAACGACTCCAACTTCTGTGCCAACGGCCTGGTTGCTGCCGACCGCACCCCGCACCCGCACATCTACGAAGTGAAGAAGGTATTGCAATACATCCACTTCGAACCGCTTGCCTTCACCCCGAACAAGATAAAGGTCACCAACTGGCACGATTTCATCGGATTGGAAGGATATACCCTCCGCTGGGCAGTGGAATGCGACGGCAAGACCGTTCAGAACGGTGAGATGGATTTCCCCAAGATTGCTCCCAGAAACTCTGCCAACATAGAATTGCCACTGAAAGCGCTGCCTGCCGACGGCAAGGAGTATTTCCTCACACTGCGTGCATTCACCAAGCACGAAGCGCCATTAGTACCGAAAGGACACGAGGTTGCCATCGAACAATGGGAATTGCCTTCTGCACCGTCAGCCAAAACCGTTCAGCCGGTGGAAGGAACGCTGACCGTAGACCGCAACAACGAAACACTGACCGTGAAAGGCAACAACTTCCAGGTAGCTTTCTCTACCCGAAACGGTGAAATGACAGAGTTGAACTACACCGGAAAGAATCTGATTAAAGAAGGGCTACAACCCAACTTCTGGCGCCCGTTGACCGATAATGATATTCCAAATGGGCACCTGATACGCTGCGGCACCTGGAGAAACGCCGGACGCGATGCCAAACTGCAGAACATCGAAGTTGCAGAAGCCGGACAAACGGCTACTGTCACTGCGACCTACCGCATGGAAGAACAAGATGCTGATTTGCAGACTCTCTACAAAATCACTCCCGACGGCAAGGTTCAGGTAACCATGCACTTCACCCCCGGCAAGAAGCCATTGAGCGAGATGCCTCGTCTGGGCATGCGCATGATACTCCCTGCCGAATATGAAATGATGACCTGGCTGGGCCGTGGTCCGCAAGAGACGTATGCCGACCGCAAGACGGGAGCCTTGATAGGCCTATACAACGCAACAGTCTGGGAACAGTACCATCCGTATGTACGAGCCCAAGAGACGGCCAATCATTGTGACGTACGCTGGGTGGCCCTACGTAATGCAACCGGCGAAGGCCTGCTGGTAGTGGGCGAGGAACCGTTGAGCGTAAGCGCCTGGAACTTCCCGATGGAGGACATTGAATACCGTCCCTCACAGATGGAGCGCCGCCACGGTGGAAGCATCCAGAAGAAAGATATGGTATGGCTCAACATCGACCACAAGCAGATGGGCGTAGGCGGTGACAATACCTGGGGAGCACAAGTTCATCCCGAGTACACCATCACTCCGCACGAATGGAAATACAGCTTCACGCTCGCCCCTCTCGCACCGGAGGATGATGCAGCGGAACAAGCGCACAAATAACCGTTAAATACCTCATTCATATGAAATACAAATTTATACGCATACTCTGCTTCACATTGTTGGCCGCAGGCATCGCAGCCTGCACCCCCGGCATGAAAAGCACTACGGAGAAACGGTATGCCTTCGCCGACATACTGGACATCTCCTACACTCCCGACACCCTGCACCGCTGCTATGGTTGGTTCACCGACGCCGGCTCGTGGATGGGCTTCACGCTGCCCGAACGGCAACAATGGGTCAACGGCTTCTGCGGCCCCTTCAGCCTCGATATGTTCCGCCGCCAGTGGATGGCACAGTCAGCCGCCGTCGTAAGCTTTGCCAAAGATACACAAGAGATTTTTGTTCCGGATTCCACTTGCTATTACCCCGGCGAGCTCTATATGTCGGCACATTCCACCCACGGGAGCATCACGCAACGGCTCAACTTCACAAGTGCCTCGACCGCCTTGCTGCGCATCGAAGCCGACACGGCTGAAGACCTGCTGTTCTCCGGTAGCCAATGGGGCAAAGACATCACCGTCAGCGTAGAACAGAACTCCGTCATCGCCCGTCATCCCAGTGGCGAAACCGTAACCGTGACCTTCACTCCTAATGTAGAGCTGGCCAAGACCGACAATAACTATACAGCCCTCGTCCGCTCTCCGCGCTACCCTGTCAACGTAGCCATCTCTTTCTTCACTTCCGAAAAAGAGATGACTGCCAACCTGCAAAACCTGCCGAGCCTGCTCAACAATCCCGCCCCCGCCCTGCAAGCCAATGCCGAACGTTGGGAAGGTTACCTCACCAAGATACTGCGCAAGGACATGAAGCCCGAATATGACCGTATCGCCGTGAAAGCCGTCACCACGCTCATCTCCAATTGGCGGACACACCGCGGTGGATTGCTTCACGAAGGTATCATCCCGAGCCATGCCGTAGGCTATTTCGTCGGCTTTTGGGCATGGGATAGCTGGCGCTTCAGTGCCGGAACCGCCAAATTCGACCCCGAACTGGCCAAGAACAACATCCGAGCCATGTTCGACTACCAGCAACCGGACGGCATGATTATCGACTGTATCTACACCGACCCCTCCGAGAACAATGCCCGTGACAGCAAGCCTCCCTTGGTATGCTGGGCTGTCGATGAAATATTTACCCATACGGGTGACACCGCCTTCGTTGCCGAGATGTATCCGCAACTGCTCTCCTATTATAGATGGTGGTACGAGAAGCGCGACCACAACCGCAATGGCATGTGCGAGTACGGTGCTACCGACGGAACACTGGAAGCTGCCGCCTGGGAAAGCGGCATGGACAACGCCATCCGTTTTGACGGCGCCGTGATGCTGAAAAACGAAGGCTACGAGGATGCCTGGAGTATGGATCAGGAGAGTGTGGACTTGAACGCTTATCTGGCACTGGAATGCAAACTGCTGAAGAAATTCTCCAGCCTGCTGAAGATACCTTTCGACGCACCAGACTACAGTAGCCAGGTAGCCGACTATTTCTTTGACAAGAACATCAACTTCTTCTGCGATCGCCGCCTGAAGGACGGTTCATTCATCGAAGAGCCGGGCTGCGAAGCCTACACTCCGTTGTGGACCCGGATTGCCACACAAGCGCAAGTGGACAGCATGCTGCCCATGCTTCAAGATACGGCAAAGTTCTCCACGTATATCCCCTTCCCGACCATTGCCGCCGACAATCCCAAATACAATCCGCACGGCTACTGGCGTGGCCCCATCTGGCTGGACCAAACCTACTTTGCCATCCGCGGACTGCGCAACTACGGCTACAACCGGCTGGCAGATGAATATACGCTGCAAGTCTTCGACCGCCTGAGTGGGCTGAAAGAGGGTGCTCCCATCCACGAGAACTACGGAACCCATACCGGCGAACGCCTGAAAGCTCCCCATTTCAGCTGGAGCTCCTCACATCTGTTGATGATGTACGACGATTACGGTAAGTAAACCGGGATTCCATATATGTCATAACTCACCACAGATTACACAGATTCACGCAGATTTTTTTAGTTTATTGATATCTGACATATTTATCTGTGTGAATCTGTGTAATCTGTGGTGAGTTATGACACTTTCATGAAGAACAAAAGCGATATGATTATTATCGGTAAACCTGCACCGGAAGCTCTCCACGCAAAGCTCCCAGCGCATTCATTACCAATGCTTCCAATTCGTCTTCTCCGGGATAGACGTGGACGGGAGCAAGGAAAGACACGCGCTCCTGCAACCGCGAAGTGATGTACTCGGAATGTGCCATACCTCCCGTAAGCAGAATGGCGTCCACCTTGCCATAAAGCACAACAGCAGCACCGCCTATCTCCTTGGCAATGCGGTAAATCATGGCATCAAGCACCAAAGCGGCATGGGTGTCTCCCTCAGCGATGCGCCTCTCTATGGCGGGAATGTCGGTAGTACCCAAATGGGCGGCAAGTCCCGCCTTGCCGGAAATACGTTTCTTCAGTTCTTCGGTAGTGTAACGCCCCGAGTGACAAAGGTCTATCAGTTGCCCGGCGGGCAGGGTACCTGCACGTTCGGGCGAAAAAGGACCGAAACCGTCGAGGGCATTGGGCACGTCCACCGCACGGCCGTGGCGGTGGACTCCTACGGAAACGCCTCCACCCAAGTGACAGACAATCAGATTGAGGTCTTCGTAATGCACGGGAGCTTCGGGCTGCAGGGCACTACGCTCGGCAGCATAGCGCCGGGCGATGGCTCGCTGGTTCAAGGCGTGCCAGATGGTGATGCTGGGCATCAGAGGCGAACCGGTGATGCGTGCCACATCGTCCAGTTCGTCCACCACGCCGGGATCGGCTATGAAAGAGGGGCAGCCGGGCAGCATGGCGGCAAGTTCGTGGGCTATCAGACAACCTAAGTTGCAGGCGTGGGTACGCATGGCGTGGAGCATATCGTCCAACATGGCATCGTTCACGGCATACACACCGCCAGGAATGGGTTTCAACAATCCCCCACGGCCGACGATGGCATCGAACTTAAAGGGAATGTCATTGGCCTCCAGCGCTTCCAGCACCAAGTGCTTGCGGAATTCGAACTGGTCGATGATGCGGGGAAATTGGGAAAGCTCCTCCACCGAATGCCGGATGTTGAGTACCAGACGGGGAGTTTCATCCTCATAGACAGCAATTTTTGTCGAGGTGGAACCGGGATTTACTGCCAGTATTTTCATTGATTACGATTTACAAATTACGAACTACAAATTACTAATTACAATCAAGGTTCTTTCACCCCGCTGGTCAGGCAAGCCATGGCAATGCTGTAATATTTGGACAAACCGGAATCGCTACGCGACGGTAATACCACCGGACATGAGGGTCCTTGCAGCAACCCGGCCATATCGGCATGAGAAAACAGAGATACAGCCTTATAAAAAGCATTGCCCGATTCGATGTTTGGGAATATCAACACATCCGCCTCCCCGTCAATCGGTGATACAATGCCTTTGATGTTACCGCTCGTCTTCTCACAAGAGGTCTTCACATCCAGCGGGCCGTCGATGATGACATTGCCGAACTCTCCGGCTTCCGCCAGTTCTACAATATTCACATAGTCCAATGAATGGGGGAATTTGGCGCTAACCTTCTCCGTGCAATGAATCAGCGCGATGCGTGGCTGCTCTATCCCGAAATGGCGGCAAGTATGGATGGCATACCAAATCATTTCAATGCGCTGTTGCAGTGTCGGGCGGGGAATGACCGCAGCATCGGAGAAAAAGAGCAGTTTATCGTAAGTAGGTATCTGCATCACGGCCAGATGGGTCAGAATCTTTCCTTTAGGCAACAAACCATGTTCCTTGTCCAGAATGGCACGTAGCAAATTGTCGGTATTGATGATGCCTTTCATCAGGATGTCCGCTCCACCCTCGCGTACGATACGCACCGCCTCACGTGCAGCCTCATCGGAATCTTCTATATGCAAGGTACTGACATATTGAGGATATTTCTTCAAGGTGGGATATTTTTCCAATATGGCAGAATCGCCAATCATCAGAAATTCCGCAATCCCCTCCTCCAAGGCACGGGATATGGCATATTCTGTATTAGGGTCATTGGCACAGACTACCGCAATACGTTTCCTCTTATTCAAGGTTTTCAGGTGGGCTGTTAACTGGGCAAAGTTCCGTATCGGTTCCATAACGTTAGATTTTTAGCAAATATCTAAAAAAATGTCGAGAAATACGGCATTTGCCCCATTGAAATTTTATATGTTTAATATCATTTTGATATGTTCACCACAGATTACACAGATTGACACGGATTTGAACAGAATTTGAGTTACTCTGTTGATTATATATCATATATAACCTCCCTCTCTTCTGTTAAAAATCCGTGTTAATCTGTGATATCTGTGGTGAATTGTGTACTTTTGCCCAAAATAGATTGATAATATATATGGGTAGTCTTATTTTCCCTCCGTATCTGCAGGAAGGTGACCGTGTCATTGTTCTCTCCCCTTCCAGCAAGATTGACAAATCTTTCCTGAAAGGCGCCTACAAACGTTTGAAGTCCTGGGGGCTGGAAGTCGTATTCGCAAAGCACGCGGGGAGTTCCAACGGAACGTATGCAGGAAATATCCGGCAACGCCTCGAGGACCTGCAGGAAGCCATGGACGATGAAGAAGCCAAAGTCATATTCTGTAGTCGGGGCGGTTACGGAGCCGTGCATCTGATAGGCAAACTGGATTTTACCAAGTTCAGGCAGCATCCCAAATGGCTCATCGGATTCAGTGACATCACCGCCCTCCATAATCTGTTCCAGCAGAATGGCTTCGCGTCGTTGCACGCCCCCATGGCGCGCCATCTCACAGTAGAACCGGAAGACGACTTCTGCACACAAGCACTGAAGGATATACTATTCGGGCAGGCATTGGGAGGAACCGAAGCATTCAGTTATGTCTGCCCGGGGCACAAACTAAATCATAAGGGAGAGGGAAAAGGCGTGTTGCGCGGCGGCAATTTGTCTGTGTTCTACGGGCTGCGTGGTACTCCTTACGATATTCCCGCCGAAGGCACCATCCTCTTCATCGAAGATGTGGGAGAACGCCCACATGCGGTGGAACGCATGATGTACAATCTCAAACTGGGAGGTGTCCTCGACAAGCTTTCCGGCCTCATCATCGGACAATTCACCGAATACGAGGAGAACAAGTCCCTGGGAAAAGACCTATATGGCGCATTGGCCGATTTGGTGAAGGAATACGATTACCCGATATGTTTCGATTTTCCCGTCGGACATGTCAGCATGAATGTACCGCTGATAAACGGCGCTGCGGTAACACTGAAAGTTGGAAAGAAAGAAGTGAAACTAAGTTTTAATACAGAAAGAGAATGAAACGGAATTATACATTCATCCCGTTGCTGCTGTTGCTGATTGTAGCGATAGTGGCATGCAGCAACAACAGCAGCAAGTCTGCAGCCGATAATGACAGTGAGGGCGATGCGACCAAAGCGACTGTCCAAGTGCCTCAGTTCAGTGCAGACAGTGCATATCAATACATACAGACCCAAGCGGATTTTGGTCCGCGCGTGCCCAACACCGCCGCCCACAAAGCCTGCGGAGAATTCCTTGCCAAGAAGCTGGAAGAATTCGGCGCCAAAGTATACAACCAGCATGCCGACCTGGTGGCTTACGACAACACCATCCTGAAAGCGCGCAATGTTATCGGCGCCTATAATCCGGAAAGCAAAAGGCGTGTACTGCTCTGTGCCCATTGGGACAGCCGTCCTTATGCCGACCAGGATGCCGACAAGACGAAGCATCACAGCCCCATCCTGGGTGTGAACGATGGAGCCAGCGGTGTGGGCGTATTGCTCGAAGTGGCCCGCCAACTACAGCAGCAGGCTCCAGCCATAGGCATCGACATCATCTTCTTTGACGCCGAAGACTATGGCATCCCCTACTTCTATCAAGGTGCATACAAGAACGACACTTGGTGCCTGGGCTCGCAATATTGGGGACGAGTACCCCATGTAGACGGCTATAATGCCCGCTACGGCATCCTGCTCGACATGGTAGGCGGAAAGAACGCCACCTTCTACAAGGAACAGTTCTCTCAAAGAACCGCCGGTAAGTACGTGAACAAGATATGGAACACAGCCCACCGCCTGGGCTTCGGCAACTTCTTCCCCAAAGAAAAAGGCACCGAAGTGACAGACGACCATATGTATGTATACAACCTGCGGCAGATTCCCTGCGTAGACATCATCAACTATGACCCCAACTGCGACACCGGCTTCGGTGACTTCTGGCACACGATAGACGACACCATGGACATCATCGACAAGGGCACTCTCAACGCAGTGGGACAGACCTTGCTGGAAGTCATCTACAATGAGAAATAGACCATCAAATAGTAAATCGTAAATAGTAAAATAGTAAATCCCATGATAAGTATCAACGAAGTACAAGATGAAGTAATTGCCGAATTCAATGATTTCGACGATTGGATGGACCGGTACCAACTTCTTATTGATTTAGGAAACGAGCAGGAACCGCTCGACGAAAAATACAAGACGGAACAAAACCTGATTGAAGGTTGCCAGAGCCGCGTATGGCTGCAGGCAGACGAAGTGGACGGAAAAATTATTTTCCAGGCCGAAAGCGACGCACTGATTGTGAAAGGAATCATTTCACTGCTTATCAAAGTACTCTCCGGGCACACACCGGATGAGATACTGAATGCCGACCTCTATTTCATTGATAAAATAGGACTGAAGGAACACTTGTCGCCCACCCGTAGCAACGGACTGCTGTCTATGGTAAAGCAGATGCGAATGTATGCGCTGGCCTTCAAAGCGAAAGGCATCTAAAGGTTACGACCGACAATATATAAACTAATAATCAGCAGATTATATTTACCGGATGTTTACCCTATAATGTAAAAGCCGTTACTCCAGAATGTAACGGCTTTTACACTATGAAGTAACGACGTTTACCATAGTATGTAAAGGCGTTTACCATAGTATGTAAAGGCGTTTACCGTAGTATGTAAAGGCGTTTACCGTAGTATGTAAAGGTGTTTACTGTAGTACGTAAACGGAGTTTCTTAAGGCGGTAAGCATTTCAACCTCTACTTGCGCCTTCTTCTCCCTATTTATCCCTCCTTAAACTCCAGTATATCCCCCGGCTGGCAATCAAGTTCCTTACAGATTGCTTCCAGTGTAGAGAAACGGATGGCCTTAGCCTTTCCGGTTTTGAGAATAGAGAGATTGGCAGGCGTAATATCAATCTTCTCCGCCAGTTCGCCCAAAGATATCTTTCTTCGGGCCATCATTATGTCAAGGTTTACTATAATCATATAATTGTGTTCTATTTATCAATTATTCTTTTCCCACTCACACCTAAATAGTCAAGTCCTGTTCTTCCTTTATCTTCACCCCAGCGGCAAATATCTCGGTGAAAAGAATTATAATAACCAGGGATGTGAAATCCGTATCATGCGATGCAACCACTTCATAGCCCAGCAGAGCCACTTGCTTCACTGCTTCAAGATGATTCAGCCAATCGTGCAAAGTCATCAAGCCGTACAATGCAGCAAACGAATAAGTAAAGAAACGCAACCGGGCTACATTATCCGAAGTAAACACTTCCCGCTTTGAGATGGATACCAGCAAACGTATCAGACAATAGATTCCTACAAAGAAAGGAATGATGGCAAACATGGCAAAGAAGTTCACTATGGAACTCCAGACAGTGGGGACAATCACAGTGCCTATTCTCTTTACCTGATAAGGTACTGACTTATCGGCAAAACGATTCGTCAAGGAATCGACTGCTGTCGTTTCCAAAGGTCTTACATCCACATATACCTTATCAAATAAACCGGAATACTCCGGCTGTGGAGTTCCCGAATGCACATTTACACTATTGTAACCCTCAAGAAAACTATTCTTCATATCCACCCAGCCCGCTATCATCGCATAGGTAAACTCTGCAACAATGACCAATATAGCCAGGATACCCAATATACTTATCTTTTTCATAATCCTCCCCCCACATTAAACCGTTAAATCCTGCTCTTCCTTTATCTTCACGCCGATGGCGAATATCTCGGTGAACAATGCCAACAGCATATAATTGAACCAAGCATACTTGAAAGAATAAGGCAACACCTCGTATCCCTCCAGCTGCACTTGAGAAGCCAAGTCATGATAGATGCCCCATTGCTGCAACTCGAATAAAAGACTCACCGAAATCAGCGCATAGACAAAGATGCGCATCCGACGCACATTCTTGTGCACAAACACCTCGCCTTTCGTGGCAGTAAGCACCAGCCGCGCCACACTATAGAACCCGTAAAGCGCAAACAGTCCCGCAGGAAACAGCAAGAACGATACCCACCGCCACTTCGTACTACGGAAACCTTGCACCGATACCTCACTTGTATTGCAATACATGGGCGTATCCTGTGCCGCACTAATCAAAGTATCAGCAGGCAGCGTATCATCTGCCCGCACCAAAAGTGACACAGAGGGTAAGGCATGAAAATCCTTCTGGTCGCCCGCCTCATTCCAGCCGTCCATAAATCCACTAAACATATCCGTTACAACACTACCAATAAACACTACCAAAGCCAGGAAGGCACATACTCTGATTTTATTCATATCTCTGTCCGTTCTTCTTATTATTAAATCGTCAAATCCTGCTCTTCCTTCATTTTCAATCCAATGGCAAACACTTCACCTACAATCAGCGAACAAAGCCCAAGTACCAGCGTGGTAGTGCTCACCAATTCTGAGAGGCTCAGCTCGTAACCATGCAGCGAGAATACGGTATCGATACCTATAAAATCAAGATATGATGACGCAAAGGTACAGCAGAAGCTGACAACCAGTGCCATTCCCAATCGACGCAGCCGACGTACATTCCGCCAGTTGAAGATGTCGGACTTGTTGATAGAGATTATCAAGCGGATAAACAATACTACCGCCCAAAGGGAAAAGCCCAAATGCAGATATATCAGCAAATACTTTGCCACCACTTTCCCGACAGAATCATGAGAATCTACGCTGACCATCAACGAAGAGTAGGCTGCAGGCACATAACTCCTGCTTTTCTCATTGTAGACGGAATCCCTGAAGAAATCAAACGACTCCATGGAAGAAGGTATCAGGTTGACAACCTTTAGGTTCATCAGTTCCTTGTAGGCAGCAATGTCACTCCCTTTCTTTCCCAGCTCCAGTCCGGTCTGCGCCCCCATCTTGGCTCCCAGAAAGATATAGTACCCCTGCTCCAATACCGAGTAACTCAGTACAAGCATTACCACCAGGCAGAGAATGTTCAATCTTCTTTTCATAATTCAGTTGTTGTATTAGTATCAGATATATTATATTTATTCAGTTGTTTCAAGGAGAGTAGAAGCAACAATATGAAAACCACTGCCCAAACCAGTACATACGGGTTACTCAGCAGATGTGTCACATCCTCCATTTCAGGATGTTTCAGGCTCAGATAGACAGACAAGCCGTTATTCATGATATGTATCAGAATACATGCCATAAGACTCCGTGTCTTATAATAAAGCCAGGCAAGCAAGAAACCGATGAGGCAAGCACCTATTATCTGAACCGGATTCAGATGAAAGATACCAAATATCAACCCGGAAAACAAGATAGCCTTTGCCGGGCTATATCTGCGAAGCAGCTCCTTGGTAATGGCACCACGGAAAAGCAGTTCTTCCAGTACGGGTCCCAAAACAGAAATACAGAGAATACCCAGCCAACCGGATTGCAGTATATCAAATGTCTGGTCCAACAAATTGGGCAAAAAAGTAAGTTCGGACATCAGAAGACCTATTATACATATGGAAGTCATTCCGGCAAGCAGGCTCCATGCCAGATAAGGGACTGACACCGGAGAATACAGATGCTTGTCTCCCGTCAGGTAGTTCTTGCGCCACAAGTACAGTCCCATGAAAACAAAGCCCAGCAGCATGGTAGGCGCCACAGCAATCTGACCAGCCTTGTCCATGTCGAAAGTTCCATAAGCGAAATACGTATACAGCAGACAGAAAGGTCCTGCAAACAGTGCTCCTACAATCTGCATCAAAAAGTAAATCAATACTAGTTTTATTGCCGTTTTCATTGTTCTATTCGTCTAAAAGTTCGCAAAGATACACATTTTCTCTGTCAATCCGTCAAGCTGTGGCAACAAGTCCCATCAGCAGCACCATCACTGTAGAAAGTGACAATACCAATAGTGTAATACTCATGAATGCTCTTCTCATAACCTAAACCCCTCCCTCATTTCTATATTGTTCTTCATTTATTTTACTGCCAGGAGCAATACGTCTTCCTCCGCAGTGGCATGTTCCACCAACAGATTCCAGTCGTTGTCCTTCTTACTCCATTTGTAACTCAAGTAGTTGATGTCATCTCCCGCCTGCAGATAAACAGCTTTTTCCTTCACATCGGAGTAGGCATTCGTCTTGTTGTCCCACAAGGCATATTCCACATCCGTACCGGCTTCCGTATAATTGTAGTTCAAGCAATAGAAGCGTTCAAACGCCTGCTCAATCTCGTTCCATCTCAACGCCTCCTTCTGTATCGTACGCCCTTGGGCATCATAGGTGAAATTGTATTTCAAATGGTTCTGCAGAAACTTACCGTTCTCTACTTTATATACAATTTGGGACTCCACCTGATTTCCGTTCATCACTTCATTATAGGCAAAGTTTTCCTGGATATTACCACCAAAAGCATTTATCACTACTGTCACTACAAAAATTGTTGTCATTACTAAAGTTTTCATACCGTTATTGTTTTATTAGTTCTTTATTTTGTTTTTCGATAATCATTTATCGTTTTTCGATATGCAAATAAAAGGCCTTTTTTTGATATGACAAAGAAAAACAGAAAATATTTATCGAAAAACAATAAAAAAAACGCGTTTTACGATAAATATACAGAAAACAAACACTTCAAACGGGAAAATACATAGAACTGCAAGGGGATAAATGACCTCGCCTTATGTTTATAAAGAAAGAATGGATTTAATCTCCACCTCGTCACGGTGAAGCTGGGCAATAAGTTCTTCTATACTGTCGAATTTCAGTTCAGGACGGGTGCGGCGCACAAAGGAAAGACGCATCGGCTGCTGATAAATATCAGCATCAAACCGGAATATATGGACCTCAATACTGCGATCGGGTCCGTTCTCCAACGTAGGCCGGTAGCCAATGCTTAGCATACCGCCGTACTCCTTGCCTTCAACACAGACACGGACGGCATACACACCATCGCAGGGAATCAGCTTGTCAGGATCGGAAACACGGAGATTAGCCGTAGGGAAACCTATCTTACGCCCCACCTGATAGCCACCGACAACCGTACCGTCCAAAAAGAAATCATATCCCAGATACTCGGCAGCTTCCGAAACGTTTCCCTCCAGCAACAGACCGCGAATAGCCGAGGAGCTGACAGTAACCTCCGTTACCGATGTCTCCTTACTATAAGAATACGCGCGCGCAAGAAGCACCTCCATACCCAATTCGCGACCATAGTGCACATAGTCTTCAAAACCCTCGCTGCGGTTATGCCCGAAACGATGGTCGTACCCCACTACCAAAGCTTGTATCTGATAGCGATCCTTCAGTATGGACATGAATTCCCGTGCCGAAAGCCGGGCTATTTCAGGAGTAAAATCAAGCATCATGCAATAATCCACCCCAGTCTTGGCAAGCAGGGAAACTTTCTCATCACAAGTGGTCAATAACTTCGGATGATAATCGGCCTGCATCACTTTACGCGGATGTACCGGAAAAGTCACGACCGACGAAGCAAGCCCACGCCCGGCAGCTACCGCACACACTTGCTCTATCAGGTAGCGGTGTCCCCGATGTACTCCGTCAAAGAAACCGATAGTGGCTACACTTGGACGGGAACCAATGTCCGATGTTTCACAAAACAACTGCATGTCTCCAATCCTCGTGGGCCTTTGGCGTATAGGTAGAAATACCCAACGCCTCCGCTGTCCGGCAATTGGCCTCAGAATCGTCAATGAAAAGAGTCTCGTTGGGAAGAATACCGGTCTCATCCAGTACTTTCTGAAATATATCGGCATCCGGTTTTGCCATCTTCATCTCATAAGAGAGATAGATATGCTCAAAAAAGTCCTCCGCACGGAAAGCCTTGTAGCGAAACGCGTGCAGACACGACCATTGCCAATGGATTTCATTGGTGTTGCTCAGCAGATAGACCACATATTTTTTGCGCAGTTCCAACAGTAAATCCAATTTAAAAGTAGGAATACTCACTAGGAAACTGTTCCAGGCGTCATCTATCTGGGCATCAGTCACCGGTTTCCCTATCTTTCCACGAATCACTTCCCGGAACTCCGCACTGGTAATCAACCCTTTTTCATATTTCTGGAAGAAATCCTGCTGGTGATAGAGGTCCAACATGACTTCCACGTCCGGCAATCCCAGCTTTCTGAAATTCTCTAAACAGCGCTGGCGGTCCAAATCAATCAGAACTCCGCCAAAATCAATAATAAGGTTCTTGATTCCTCTTCTTTTCATCACTATTTCTGTGTTAAACGTCGGATAAGGCGAACCAGTTCACCTATCCACAAAACAAACGAAGTAGAAACGACAATCGTCATCCAAGTCATAAAATCGAGCGGCACTGTGCGGAATACAGCTCCACCAAACTGTACAATCAGTATCTGTCCGCCCAAAATGGCAAGTATAATCAGCTCCATGCCATAAGATTTAGAAATGCCCTTGAACGCCGAGTCCGAAGTGTCGAACACACGTGCATTGAACAAGTTCCAGAACTGAAGCATAACAAAGAACGTGAAGAACACAGTCAACCGATAGGTAGTCATCCCCCCCTCTTCACTGTTAAACCAGAAGAGCATTCCCATAAGTAACACCAGGAAGGCAGACCCCATTCCCAGAATGTAATACCTCATGGACTTGGTTATAATGAAATCCGTACTCTTACGCGGTTTTTCCTTCATCACGCTCTCACTGGGTGGAATGGACGCCAGGGCCAGGGCCGCAAACGTATCCATAATCAGGTTCACCCACAACATCTGCGTGACGGTCAAAGGAAGCGTCGTACCCACCAGTGAACCCAGGAGAACGATAAACAAAGCCACAAAATTGATAGTCAGTTGAAAAACAATGAAACGCTGTATATTCTTATATAGAGAACGTCCCCACATCACGGCCGTACCTATACTGTTGAAGGAGTCATCCAGCAACGTGATGTCGCTGGCCTCCTTGGCAACGGAGGTTCCAGTACCCATCGAAAGTCCCACTTGCGCATGGTTCAACGCAGGAGCATCATTCGTGCCGTCACCCGTCACAGCCACTACCGCACCTTTCTGCTGCAACAGTTGCACCAGACGCTGTTTGTCTGTGGGGCGTGCACGCGACATTATCTTCAAGTCCATCACACGGTCCAATGCCTCCTCATCCGTCAATTCGGCAAATGCAGCTCCCGTAATGCGGTTCTTTTCCGTATCCTCCGGTTTCCACAGACCAATCTGACGTGCTATCTCGGTAGCTGTACCCGGTGTATCTCCCGTCACAATCTTCACGCCGATACCTGCCGACTGGCATTTGGCAACGGCCGCAGGCACATCCGGACGGATAGGATCACTGATGGCAACCACACCGAGGAACGACAAGTCATTTTCAGCAACCAATGACACACAATCAGACGCTTCCGCATCATCCACAATCTTGAATGCAAAGCCAAGTGTACGCATAGCCATATTCTGGTAGTTGAGCAACTGAGCCTCCACTGTAGAACGGTATTCCACCGCATCCACACGCTTGCCGTCCAACATGACATCCTTGCATTTACCCAAAACAATCTCGGGAGCTCCCTTCACATACAGCACCTTCTTCCCAATCAGGGGGGATTGCACCAGGGTAGCCATGAATTTCCTTTCCGTAGAGAAAGTCAGCTGGTCGATAACCGTAGCTTTCTCACGCAGCGCCAGATAGTCGCATCCTTGGCTGTTCAGCCAAAGCAGCAGTGCCACCTCCGTGGGGTTACCCACCCCTTTCGGCTTCTCGCCAGTCACCTCTTCTTCCAGAAAAGCAGTAGAGTTAGCACTGATACCTTCCATTACCAGCTTGCTGAGGTCATCATTCCCCAGCTGCCCGTTATTCTTCAAACCATAGAAATTGGGTTCATGCACCTGCATCAGATTTTGGGTCAATGTACCGGTCTTGTCGGTACAAATCACTGTAATGGCTCCCATCGTCTCGCATGCATGCATCTTGCGCACCAGGTTGTTGGTGGAGAGCATGCGGCGCATATTCAACGCCAGACTGAGTGTCACGCTCATCGGCAAGCCTTCGGGCACAGCCACCACAATCAGGGTAACCGCCATCATAAAGTATTGCAAAGTAGCCTGCAAGGCCGGCAGCCAATCACGGAAGGTATGAAATGAAGAAAAGTCATAGACCAGTACCACGTCCTTTACAAAGAAAATGAAAAAAGCCAGACCCGCTACGGAAAAGCCAATCTTTCCAATCAGATTGGCCAATTTGGTCAACTGAATATTCAGCGGAGTAGGTTCCGTATTCTGTTCGGTACTTTGACGTGCCACTTTACCGATTTCCGTAGCATCGCCCACAGCCTCCACACGCATAGTGCCATGTCCGTCCACCACCGTTGTACCGCGCAAAATGCGATTGGAAGCATACGTAGCCTCTTCGTCAAAGTCAGCTTCTACTGTAGTTTTCGTCACTACCGGCTCACCGGTCAGATTCGATTCGTTCACTTGCAGGGAAATGGCTTCCAGCAATTCACCGTCCGCCGGAACCTCTTCACCGGTTTCCAGCACCACTATATCACCCACCACTACATCTTTACGGGGAATCTCCTGCACATGTCCGTTACGAATTACTTTCACCAAAGTTTCTTCGTTCACTGCATTCAGCAGGTCAAACTTCTTTCCGGCATCATACTCAAAGAAGAAACCGATACCGGTAGCCAGCAGAATGGCTACTATAATGCCGATAGTCTCGGCATATTCATTCTCTACAATGGAAATAATCAAAGAAAACAGAGCGGCAACCAGCAATACCCTTACTACGGGGTCCTCAAACTTCTCCAGATACAATTTCCATAAGGAAGGCCGTTTAGGAGGCGTCAATAAATTTACTCCATGTTCGTCGCGGCTCTTCCGCACTTGTTCGTCGGTCAGTCCGACATGATAATAATCATCCTTTATTGCAGTCATGCAAGTCTTTAGGTTTAATTTTGGAACGCAAAAATACAATAATAATCCGGGAAAACAATACCTATATAATGATTAGTGATTAATTGACTGTCATTGATTCTCTTTTTCCCTCACCAGTTTCGGTCTAGTTGCAGGCTCCCACGGCAATGTGAACCAGAAAGTCGAACCTGCCCCTTCTTCCGATTCCACGCCTATTTCGCCCCCCAATTTGCGGACAATGGTCTGGCAAATGGAGAGTCCCAGTCCGGTACCGTTCTTTTCCTGCTTCAGCTTGACGAAACGTTCAAAAACATGTGGCAACTTTTCCTGGGGAATACCGGTTCCCGTGTCTTTTACGTAGAAATAGAGACCTTCCTCATAGAGTCTGAATCCGAGGGTAATACTGCCTTCCTGGGTGAACTTCAGGGTATTCGTCATAAAATTGGATATCACTTGTGCAAGCCGGTTTCTGTCTGTATGCATGGTATATTCCTTCTCAGAAGCCTCCCGGACAATCTGCACTCCACTACCCAGCTCGGCCACCCGCATACGGAACTGTTGTTCCAAATCGGACATCATCTGGTTGATGTCCACATCCGAGAACACAAATTCCAATGTTCCGGCTTCTATCTTCGAGAGGTCCAGAATATCAGCAATCAGCTGTTGCAGCATTTCATTGTTACTTTGCACAATTTCCAGGAACTGTGTCTTCTCTTCGTCTGTCGATGCAGAGGCCAGCAATTCCGAGAATCCGACAATTGCGTTCAGCGGGGTACGGATTTCATGGCTCATATTCGCCAGGAACACCGATTTGGAGCGGTCGGCATTCTCTGCCTTCTCACGTGCCAGTTTCAATTCAGCTTCCACTTGTTTCAGTCGGGTAATGTCATGCACGGTAATCACCATGCAGTCGCGGTCCTCAATCTCCATATACTCGCCGGAAACATAAGCATTGCATTCCGTAGTTCTGCCTTCGCTATCCCTAAGATTCAGAATAGCTGCCAAATCCGTGAAGTTCTTTTGCACCACAAAGGCATTCTCTATGGCATTCCGCACGGGGCAGTGCTCACACAAATCGTGAGTGCCGCAACCTCCTGCTGCCGACAAGGCATTGTTACAGCGCAGAATATCTCCCACCCGTCCAGTTTCGGCAGGCTTTACAGCTCCGGTAATATCGTAGTAATTGGTGTAGAATACAGTGAAGTCGCGGTTTATCAGCAGTACATAGGCGTGCAGATTCCGCATAATCGCCCTGAACAGCTTGTCGGTCATTTTCATAAAATGTTGTTTTAATAGAGAACAAAAATAAACTATTTTTGTTCAACAATAGAACAAAAAGGGCTTTTAAACGTTATTATAGGAGAATAAACCTAAAAAAGAAATTTATGGAAAAGTACATTTGCACTGTATGCGATTATGTCTATGACCCTGAATTGGGCGACCCTGAAAATGGAATAGAACCGGGAACATCTTTCGAAGACCTTCCCGAAGATTGGGTTTGCCCCTTGTGTGGAGTAGGCAAAGAAGAATTTGAGAAAGCGTCCTAAGACGCTTTCTTTTCTTTTATATCGCTGCTGGCTTCCACTACATTCACCACATAGTCGCCCAGCTTTTCACATTCCGCAATGATGTCCATATAGTAAACACCCATCTGGTAATCATATTCTTTGTTGTTCACATCCAAGATATTCTGGTTCTTCAGCTGATTGCGGTAATTATTGATTTCGTTCTCCAAATTAAAGGACTTGTTCACATCCGCGCCTGCATGCTCCGGATGTTCCACCACGACAATCATCTGCTCCAAGGCATCATCCGTCAGCTTCATCATGAAATGGATATGCTCGTACTGCTTCTCGGTGAAATCCTGATTGGTCTGGCGCTTGCGGTTGATGGTACGTGCCAGGTTATAGCAGCTGTCGCCGATGCTCTCTATCTCCGTCACTTCACGCAGCATGGCACGTATTTGCAACTTACTTTCCGAACTCAGGCGCCCTTCGGACACTTGATTCAGATAATTGGCAATCTCCAGCTCCATGCTGTCACTGATATTCTCGTACTTCTCCACACGGCTGAACACTTTGTTGAAATCATCATCCTTCTCCGTATGCAGCAAGTCCTGCACCATTCCGAACATACGGCGGGTACGTTCGGCAAAAAGATGTATTTCCTTGCTTGCCTGCAGGATGGACAGCTCTGCCGTAGAAAGCATACCGCCCGAGATAAAACGCAAGCGATATTCCTCGTCCTGCTCCTTCATTGGAATAATGGCACAGACCGTACGTTCGATAAACTTCACGAACCATATCAATATCAGCACGTTGCAGATATTGAAGCAAGTATGGAATGCCGAAAGCTTGAAGGATACGGCCACAGCCGGATCTTTAGTACCCATCACGTTCTCTACGAACCATGACACAGCCTCGGTAAAGGGGGTGAAAAGACACAACACCCATATCACACCAAACACATTGAACACCAAGTGGGCCAAAGCAGCCCGCCTTGCCTGCGTATTACCGGTCAGCGCCGCAAGGTTTGCCGTGATGGTTGTACCGATATTCTCTCCCAAAACCAGTGCTGCCCCCAATTCGAAACTAATCCAGCCGTTGGCGCACATAATAAGCGTAATGGCCATAGTTGCCGCAGATGCCTGCACAATCATGGTCAACACCGTACCGATACCCACAAAAAGAAGTATGGAGATAAAGCCCATGTCGGTATAGTCCTGCACAAATGACAGCATATCAGGATTTTGGCTCAAGTCAGGAGCATTGTTTTTCAAATAGGAAAGCCCCATGAACAAGAATGAGAAACCGAAAATAAATTCACCGACAGACTTGCGGTTACTTTTTTGAGAGAAGAGGAGAGGAATGCCGAAAGCAAGAAGAGGAAGAGCAAAGGCGGCAATGTCCACCTTGAAACCTAAAGCTGAAATAATCCATGCCGTAACAGTCGTACCGATATTAGCACCCATTATGACACCTATGGACTGTGAAAGCGTTAACAACCCCGCATTGACAAAACTTACAACCATCACCGTGGTTGCAGAGGAAGATTGTACAAGTGCTGTAATCAGCACGCCCGTCAACACACCGGTCACTCTGTTGGTTGTCATTGCGGTCAATATTTTCCGCAGTCTGTCACCGGCAAATTTTTGAAGCCCCTCACTCATAATCTTCATTCCGTAAAGAAACAGTGCCAATGAGCCGAGTAGCTTTAAAAAATCATAAAAAGAATATTCCATCTTTAATTATTTAAGGTGTTTCATTCCTTCACGTGTTATAATGTCCTATATTTAACGTGTCAACCCACTAAAAACGAGACATCATGAAACACATGTTACAAATTTGTTGCAAAAATAATAATATTTCTAAAGAATTCCCTATAGGGAGCTCACTTTTGGATATTTATTACGGTTTTAATCTAAATTTCCCCTATCAGGTAGTCAGTGCAAAAGTCAACAACCGTTCCGAAGGACTGAATTTCCGTGTATACAACAATAAGGATGTAGAGTTTCTCGACATACGTGACTCCTCAGGCATGCGCACCTATGTCCGTTCCCTCTGCTTCATTCTTTACAAAGCTGTCAGCGAGCTGTTTCCGGAAGGAAAACTGTTCGTAGAGCATCCGGTATCCAAAGGTTACTTCTGTAACTTGCGCATCGGCCGTTCCATAGAGCTGGAAGATGTGACCGCCATCAAGAAACGGATGCAGGAAATCATCGCCGAAAACATCCCCTACCATCGTGTAGAATGCCACACCACCGAGGCTGTGCGTATCTTTAGCGAACGGGGCATGAACGACAAGGTTAAGCTGCTGGAAACCTCCGGCTCGCTATATACCTATTATTACACATTGGGCGACACCGTAGACTACTACTACGGCAACCTGCTGCCCAGTACCGGGTTCATCTGGCTGTTCGACATCGTGAAGTATTACGACGGCCTGCTGCTGCGTATCCCCAACAAGGAGAACCCGAATGTACTGGAAGAAGTGGTGAAACAGGAGAAGATGCTCGACGTATTCAAGGAACACCTGCGCTGGAACTACATCATGGGGCTGAGTAACGTGGGCGACTTCAACCTGGCTTGCGAGACAGGCCATGCCACCGACCTCATCAACGTAGCCGAAGCCCTGCAGGAGAAAAAGATAGCCCAAATAGCTGACGACATCTACCACCGCGGCGAAAACGGAAACCGGGTGAAGCTCGTACTCATCTCCGGTCCATCGTCCTCCGGAAAGACGACTTTCAGCAAGCGGCTCAGCGTGCAGTTGATGACCAACGGCCTGCGTCCCTATCCCATCTCGCTGGACAACTACTTCGTAGACCGTGAAGACACCCCACGCGACGAAAACGGAAACTACGACTACGAATCACTCTACGCCCTCGACCTCGAACTCTTCAACACCCAGCTGCAGGCATTGCTCCGTGGCGAAGAAGTGGAGCTGCCCCGCTTCAACTTCAACCTCGGGAAGAAAGAGTACAAGGGCGACAAACTTCGCATCGACGAGCATACCATCCTTATCCTGGAAGGAATCCATGCCCTGAACCCTGAACTGACACCACAGATTCCCGCCGCCAGCAAATATAAGATTTATGTATCCGCCCTGACCACCATCTCGCTGGACGACCACAACTGGATTCCCACCACGGACAACCGCCTGCTGCGCCGCATCATCCGCGACTTCAACTACCGCGGCTACTCGGCACAAGAGACCATTTCACGCTGGCCCAGTGTACGTGCCGGCGAGGACAAATGGATATTCCCCTACCAGGAAAATGCCGATGTCATGTTCAACTCCGCCCTCTTGTTCGAATTTGCCGTGCTCCGCTGCCACGCAGAGCCCATCCTTACCAGTGTTCCACGGAACTGTCCGGAATACGCAGAAGCCTACCGGTTGCTGAAATTCATCAAATATTTCACCCCCGTGCAGGACAAAGAAATTCCACCGACATCCTTATTGAGAGAATTTTTAGGAGGCAGCAGCTTCAAATACTAAGTTTTTATTCTAACTTTGTGAGCAAATAAAACAAACGTACACATGAAAAAAATTATTTCGATACTTCTCTTAGCGACTTTCTGCATCTTTACTCAACTCCATGCGCAAAACCGTGCAGACGAATTGATGAAACAAGCACAAGAAAATCTTACGAAAAAAGAATATATCAAAGCCCGCTATCTATTCCTGCAAGCCTACAATGCCTTTGCCACGCAAGACAAGTATGCCCAGGCAGTGGAATGCGGCGTCAATGCCAGCGCCCTCTACCATCGGGAGAATTACTATAAAGAAGCTTTTGAACTGCTGCGCGGTGCCGAGCAAGTGGTGGCAACCGGCGAACAGAAAACGGGCAAGGCCATGCCCAACCTACGTTTCCGCATCAACAAGGAACGCCTGCAGATGTACATCAACCTGAAAAATCCCGCACGCGCCAAGGAACAGCTGACCAAACTGGAAGAGACCGCCAAAGCCTCTCACAACGACTCTCTGAGCAACGACCTGCTTTATACGCAGGCCAACTATTACTACACCTTCGGTATGAATGCGCAGGGTGATGCCGCCACCAACCGCCTGATAGGGCAATATAAGGAACAGAAGAACTACGCCAAGGTAGACGAATGCTACAAGACTCTCATCAGCATTGCCCGCAAGGCAAACAATGCCGGACTGGTGGCTCGTACATACGACAAGTATATCCTCTGGACCGACTCCGTAAAGGCGCTTACCGCCCAAGAGGAACTGAACGCCCTGAAGAAGAAATACGATGAAAGCCTGGCCACTATCCAGGAGAAAGATGATTCCCTAAGCGCCAAGCAGTACATCATCATCGGGCTTTGCATACTCGCCGCCATCCTTGCCGCCGCACTGGTATTCGGCGCCATCGTATTGCTGCGTTTCATCATCCTCACCCGTAAACAGAAGAAGGCCATCAGCATTGCTAATGAGCACAATGAGCTGAAAACCAAATTTATCCAGAACATTTCCGCCCAAATGGAACCGACACTGGACACGCTCGACGCCTCACTGCCGGGCGTAAAAGCCCTGCATGCATTCTCCAACCATATCCAGGAACTGTCCGAATTGGAAACCACCTTGTCCGAACCCTACGAAGTGCAGGAGAAGAATATCTCCACTTTCTGTGAAGGCATCATGGACAAAATCAAAGGAATGACACAAGAAGATGTCACCCTGACCGTGAATGCCCCCAAATTGAATGTGAAAATCAACCCTGAGCAACTGGAACGCGTCTTGCTGCATTTGTTGGAAAACGCCGCCGAGTACACCCCTGCCGGAGGAAAAATATGGCTGGACTTCAAGAAACGCGGTGCGCACACCCACCAGTTCATCATCAGCGACACCGGTTGCGGTATCCCCGAGGAGCAACGCGAAAACATCTTCAAGCCTTTCACCGAAGTGAAAGACCTGACGCAAGGCGACGGCCTGGGACTCCCCATCTGCTCACTGATTGCCACCAAGATGAACGGCAGCTTGACACTAGACAGCAGCTACAACAAGGGAGCACGGTTCGTACTGGAACTGCACGCATAAACCATACATAATACAATCTGTATGACCCCTAAATTTGAGAGCCGCTTGCCACCGGCATTATCGGGACAAACGGCTCTCTGTGTATATTAAGGATGTGGTTGTCAACGCAACGCTTCCACCTCTTCCGGTGTCAACGGAATTTTCTTGCCCAAGCGACGTGCTCCCGTTTCGGTAATCAGATAATCCTCCTCATTACGGATGCCGCCGAAATTGCGGTATTCTTCCACCTTATCGTAGTTGATGAAGTCCATGAACTTCTTCTCTCCTTTCCATAAGTCAATCAGCTCGGGGATGAAGTAGATGCCCGGCTCAACCGTATGCACAAAGCCCGGTTCCAGAGGGATGGCAAGACGCTGGCTCTTGCGGCCGAACTGCGTACTCTTGGGCTGACCGTCATAGCCTACCCAGAGCTCACCCAGGTTCTCCATATCGTGCACATCCAACCCCATCATATGACCCAGTCCATGGGGATAAAACAAGGCATGCGCCCCTTCGCGCACGGCATCTTCGGCATTGCCCTTCATCAACCCCAGCTCTTTCAGCCCCTCCACCATCACTTGGGCGGAAAGCTCGTACACCTTCATATAGGGAATGCCCGGGCGAAGCGCTTTAACAGACTCCAGATGCATGGCGTTCTGGATTTCGTAAACGGCACGCTGGCGTGGAGTAAAAGTCTTGTCCGCCGGCACGGTAGACGACATGTCACCACAGTAACCCGAAGGCAGCTCGGCGCCGGCATCAATCAAGAAGAGGTCTCCCGGTTGCACCCGGTTGCCGTGATAGTGGTTATGCAGGGTCTGGCCGTTGACAGTAGCAATCGTGGCAAAAGACAGCTCGCAGTTGTTCATCTCGGCGATACGGTTCATTTCGGCCACAACCTCGTATTCGTACATGCCCGGACGAAGCACCTTCATTGCGGTGATGTGCATGTCAGCAGTCACGTCGCATGCCTTTTCTATTTCCGCTATTTCTTCTGCCGACTTGTAGTTGCGCTGTGCCACCACCGCACGGATAAACGGTACAGACCCTTCCTGACGTGCCGGAGGAACACCCAGCCAGTCCATCAGTTTCAACTTATGCTCGGCACGATAAGGGGGCAAATAATGGATGGTCTGTCCCTTCTGTACAGCCTTGTGCAGATAACCGACGATGTCGGCAAAAGGACGGGTTTCGGAAATTCCCACAGCAGAAGCCTTTTCGTGAAGGGTGGGCTGGGTACCCATCCAGACAATATGGTCGATGGTCAGCTCATCGCCAAAAATGATTTCTTTATCTTCATCTATGTCGATGAGAGCTGACAGCCCGGCAAACGACAAGCCAAAATAGTAGAGAAAAGTGGAATCCTGGCGGTAACGGAAAGTATTGTCCTCATAGTTCAAACCTTGTTCATCGTTACCCAAAAACAGTAACACTCCGGAGCCTATCGTTTTTTTCAGCTGGGCCCTGCGCTGCACATACGTTTCTTTAGCAAACATAACATTCCTTGTTTTAGTAGTTATAGGACAAAGATATAGATAATCTTTGAAAGAAGATAATACAAAAAGGAGATTAATCTATATAGTTCATAATCAGAAGACTATTTTGCCAACGTTTTTCAAGCCTTTGGCAAAGTTTTGCCACCGCGTTGGCAAAGTCTTGCCATAGGCATGGCAAAAGTTTGCCAAGCTATTGGCAAAAGTTTGTTTTCTCTTTTCTTGTTAAATATCATCAGAGAGGTTTCGTGTTATCGAACTATTCACTATTTTTGCGGTAAATATCTGAAAGAAGATGCACAATGAGTGCATTGAATAATTTATAAAAATATGGCACAAGGCTCCCGACAAGTACAGATCCAAGCGCAACAGCAGATACAAACGCTGTCGCCGCAACAAATTCTGGTGGTAAAGCTGCTGGAACTTCCCGCCGTGGAACTAGAGGACCGCGTACGTGCCGAACTTCTGGAAAATCCGGCACTGGAAGAGGGTAAGGAGGATACTCCTGGCGACGAATACCCCGACACACCCGATGCGGAAACCGGCTCAGAAGATGGTGGAGACACTAGCTATGATTCTTTAAGCGATTATCTGAACGAAGACGATATCCCCGACTACAAGCTGCAGGAGAACAACCGCAGCAAAGGGGAGCAGGCAGAAGAAATTCCTTTCTCCGACGCCACCTCTTTCTATGAAACCTTGCGCCAGCAGCTCGGCGAGCAGGACTTGACTCCGCACCAGCGCGAACTGGCCGAATATCTCATCGGCTCGCTGGACGACGATGGCCTGCTGCGCAAATCGCTGGACAGTATCAGCGACGAACTCGCCATCTACGCCGGTATCGACGCTTCTCCCGAAGAGCTGGAAGAAGTATTGAAGATTATACAAGACTTTGACCCCGCCGGTCTGGGCGCCCGCACCCTGCAAGAGTGCCTGCTCATCCAGATTCGACGTAAGGAAGCGCAACGGCCCATGCCCTCGCCTCCACAATACTATATAGAAGAAGATATTCTTACCCAGTGCTACGAAGAGTTCACCCGCAAGCATTGGGACAAGATTATGCAGAAATTAGGTATCAGCGAAGATACCCTGCAACAAGCCGTTAAGGAAATCTGCAAGCTGAATCCCCGTCCCGGTGCCTCGCTCGGCGAAGCCATCGGCAAGAACATGCAGCAGATTGTGCCCGACTTCCTGGTAGACACTTATGACGACGGTACCATCAACGTGACACTGAACAACCGCAACGTGCCGGAACTGCGCATGAGCCGCGACTTCACCGAGATGGTGGAAGAACACACCAAGAACCGGGCCAACCAGTCCAAGGAATCCCGCGAAGCCATGATGTTCCTCAAACAAAAAATGGATGCCGCACAAGGTTTCATCGACGCCGTGAAGCAACGCCAGAATACGCTGATGACTACCATGCAGGCCATCATAGACCTGCAACGTCCTTTCTTCCTCGAAGGAGACGAGTCATTGCTCCGCCCCATGATTCTGAAAGATGTTGCCGAACGCACCGGGTTGGACATCTCGACCATCTCCCGTGTGAGCAACAGCAAGTATGTACAGACCAACTACGGCATCTACCCGCTGAAATTCTTCTTCAACGACGGCTACACAACCGAAGACGGCGAAGAGATGTCTGTACGCGAAATACGCAAGATACTCAAAGAGTGCATTGACAACGAGGACAAGAAAAAGCCTCTGACCGATGACGAACTGACCGAGCTGCTGAAGGAGAAAGGCTATCCCATAGCCCGCCGCACGGTGGCAAAGTATCGCCAACAGATGAATATCCCCGTGGCAAGACTGAGAAGATGAGAGAAAAGGATGAGCGATTAGGGATTAAGGTTTAAAGATTAGTGCATTCAAATAGTAAATTGTAAATAGTCAAATCGTAAATAAAATTAGGTTGTGGAAGAGCATATTATAGCAGATAAAACTTTAATCAGAACAGCGAAAGTGATTTCGGCGATATTCACACCGTTCTCCATCCCTTTCCTGGCATTTCTGATTCTGTTTATATTCTCGTACCTGCGCATCATGCCGTTGCAGTACAAGTTGATAGTATTGGGCGTGGTGTATTGCTTCACCATCCTGATGCCTACACTGACTATCTTCATCTTCCGCAAAATCAACGGTTTCAGTCCGGAAGAACTGGTGGAACGAAAAAGGAGATACATTCCCTTTATTCTGACCATCACTTCTTATGTATTCTGCCTGCTCATGATGCACCGGCTCAATATCCCGTGGTACATGACCGGTATCATACTCTCCGCCCTGGTAGTGATGATAATCTGCGTCATTGTCAACTTAAAATGGAAACTGAGCGAACACATGGCAGGCGCCGGAGCCGTAATTGGCGGACTGGTAGCTTTCAGTGCCTTGTTCAGCTACAATCCCGTATGGTGGCTATGCCTCTTTATACTGGTGGCTGGCGTGTTGGGCACCGCCCGCATCATCCTGCGACACCACACACTGGGCGAAGTTATGGGAGGCTTTGCCGTAGGGCTTATCTGCTCGTTGCTGGTACTCCACCCGCTGAGCAACATACTGTTCCGAATCTTCCTCTTTTAAGAGCCTTGTTTAATTTTTAATTTTCAACTTTTAATTTACATAGTATCAACCCTTAAAAACTAATGATCATGAATTTCCCGACTAATGTAAAGTACACCAAAGAACACGAATGGATTCGCCTGGAAGGTGATGTAGCCTATGTAGGTATTACCGATTATGCACAAGAGCAACTGGGTGACATTGTGTTTGTCGACATCCCGACCGAAGGTGAAACATTGGCTGCCGACGAAGTGTTCGGTACCATCGAAGTAGTAAAAACCATATCAGACCTCTTCCTGCCCGTAACCGGTGAGATTCTGGAGCAAAACGAAGCCCTTGCCGACCAGCCGGAACTGGTAAACCAGGACCCATACGGCGAAGGCTGGCTCATCAAAATCAAACCCGCCGCTGATGCCGACTTCGACAGCCTGCTGGATGCCGAAGCCTACAAAGCGCTGATAAACGAATGAAATGAAAGGATTAGGGGTTAGCGATTAGCACCGGACGGAATGATAGCGCAGTCCCTAACCCCTAATCGTTAATCCCTAACCCTTATAAAATTAACCCTTTAATAATTTAAAGATTCATGTCTCCAATCGTTAGCATCATCATGGGTAGCACTTCCGACCTCCCCGTTATGGAGAAAGCCGCGCAATTGCTCAATGACCTGCATGTACCGTTCGAAATGAACGCCCTTTCTGCTCACCGCACGCCGGAGGCTGTGGAAGAGTTTGCCAAGAATGCCCGTAGCCGTGGCATTAAAGTAATCATTGCTGCTG